>Ga0209256_1000166_pt1 | contig 133549 bp, 121 predicted proteins | sample AraplaCol_mCL_r2_2_FD_184270 | JGI IMG/M metagenome (GOLD analysis project Ga0209256, IMG submission 184270) | Arabidopsis root microbial communities from North Carolina, USA - plate scrape MF_Col_mCL_r2 (SPAdes) (version 3) | ecosystem: Host-associated > Plants > Roots > Endosphere | place... | reverse complement strand
GCGACTCCGGAAGCGAGATTCAAAACAGATCACTAAACATGTAGAACTGCGCGATGAAGGCTTGCGGACGGGGGTTCAAATCCCCCCAGCTCCACCAACATAACGTCCGAGGGCGTTCACTGAAGTCGGTGAACGCCCTTTTTCATTGGGAAATCGCCTGCTGGCAGCCCAGTGGCATCCGGCGGAGTCTTCAAGATATTGGTCATTCCGACCAGCGCAAACAGCCGTTGCGCACCCATGTTTCTATCTGCTTTCCCGATTGTTCCGAATCGATCCGGGATGGCTCAGTCCACGAAGGGTCAGTTCACTCAGACCTGGGCTCTCGCACCGCGAGTTCGTGGCGTACAGCCTGCGCCAGGGCGAGCAGCGACGGTCCGAGGTCCTGTGCGATTGCCTCGATCGACTCCTGTGTCGAAAGGCTGATATTCAACACGTAGATGCTGCCTTCCACCTCCAGCGGTGTAGCCAGCGCAACCACCTCGGGCTGCCAGGCCGCGGCGCAGAAGCCTCGCGTGCGGACGTCGGTGCACGCTTTCCTGATCTCGGACTCGATGCCTTTCCACTTGACGCGTCGTTTTGAAAGAAGCTGCATGAGCTGGGTCCGGTGCTGCGGCGTGAGTGCGGCCAGGTATGCGCGTCCCAGCGAGGTGAGCTCCATCGGCACGCGCTGGCCGGAAACCACGTGGCGAAGCGCGGCGCGCCTGGCGTAGCGAATCGACTCCAGGTAGACCATCTCGTCCCGGTCGGGTGCCGCCAGCCCCACGTTGATATGGCGCTGCCGGGCCAATTCGAGCATGCGCGGAGCCGCTGCCTGCAGCACGCGCGATGCGGTGCGCATCGCATGGGAGAGGCTCAGGACCGCGGGCGCCAGTCGATACGCACGCTCGGCCTTGTCGAGCTGCAGCATCCCGCTGCCGACCAGGGTTTGCGTGAGCCTGCTCACCGTGGCCTTGGACAGGCCCGTGCGCTCGGCCAGTTCGCCGTTGCCCAGCAGCTCCGAGCCGGGGCGGAACGCGCGAAGAATCTCCACGCCCCGCTCCAGCGAGCGGTTCGCGGGCGACCGTCCTGGCTTGTGATCGAGGAAGAAGCGGGCTTGATCGGTCATGGCACTGGATGAGAGAAGAGCCTGGATCATCGCAGGGAAATTCCAAGCAGTGGAATTGCATCCCCCGAACCGGAGTGCTTCCTCCTAAAGTCCGTGCACCCACTTGCGGCGTAGCCAAGAACGTCCGCGATCACCAGGGATTCACTACTTGGTTCTGGAGACATCAGATCATGACTGCTCATGGCTTGCGCAGGATGCGCGCGCTTTTCCTTCTCTTCCTCGGCTTCACTGCTTTCTTCGCCTTCGGCACGGCATTCGCCGCCTACCCCGACAAGCCCATCCGCTTCGTGGTGCCGTTCGCTCCCGGCGGGGGTACCGACATCATCGCCCGCACTTTGGGCGTCGAAATGTCCAAGGATCTCGGCCAGCCCGTGATCGTCGACAACAAGCCGGGCGCCGGAACGCTGATCGGCACCGACAACGTGGCCAAGAGCGCGCCGGACGGCTACAGCGTGGTGGTCGCCTCGTTCGCCCATGCCGTCAACCCGGCGCTGCAGCCCAAGCTTCCGTACGGCAGCAACAAGGCTTTCGCGCCGGTCATCCTCATCGGGCGCGGCCCCAACGTGCTGGTGGTGCGGCCCGACAGCCCCTACAAGTCGGTGGCCGACCTGGTCGCCGCGGCCAAGGCCAATCCGGCCAAGCTGACCTTCGCGTCGCAGGGCGCTGGCACCTCCGCCCACCTGGCCGGCGAGATGTTCGCCAACCTCGCGAAGGTCAAGCTCTCGCATATTCCCTACCGCGGCGCCGGTCCGGCGCTCACCGACCTGCTCGGAGGCCAGGTCGACATGATGTTCGCCACCGCCGCAGCGGTGTCCACCTTCGTCGACAGCGGCAAGCTGCGCGCGCTCGGCGTGACCACGGCGCAGCCTTCACCCGCGTTCAAGGGCGTGCCGGCCATCGCCGCCAGCGTGCCGGGCTATGTGGTGGAGAGCTGGTACGGCCTGTACGTGCCTGCCGGCACGCCGGCGGCAGTCATCGACCGGCTCAACGCCGCGGCCCGCAAGGCGGCGCGCGCGCCCGACTTCGTGCGAAAGATCGAGCACGAAGGCCTCGTCATCAATGCCGGCCCGCCGGCGGAACTCGACACCTACGTGCGGGCCGAGGAAGAACGCTGGGCGCGCGTGATCAAGGAAAACGGCATCAAGGCCGATTGAACGGCAGCCACCGGCCAGCCCCCAGGAAGAAGAACATGACCTACACCCTCATCGACTATCAGGTGACGGACGCCATCGCGACCGTGACATTCAACCGCCCGGACAAGCGCAACGCCATGAGCGACGACATGCGCACCGAGTTCATCGACGTGCTGGAGCGCGTGACCGCCGACAAGGGCATCCGGGCGATGGTGCTCACCGGAGCGGGCAAGGGCTTCTGCGCGGGCGGCGACATCAGCGGGATGCAAAAGCGCATGAACGCGCCGGCGGGGGAGGTCGGCTTCAACGGCTGGCACCGCCAGCAGCGCGTGCACCACGTGCAGGCCCTGCTGCACACCATGCCCAAGCCGGTGATCGCGGCCGTCAACGGCGCTGCCTCGGGGCTGGGCGCCGACACCGCGATGGCATGCGACTTCGTCATCGCGAGCGAGTGGGCCAGCTTCACCTGGAGCTACGTGCTGCGCGGCATCATTCCCGACGGCGGCGGCATGTATTTCCTGCCGCGCCGCGTGGGCCTGCCCAAGGCCAAGGAACTGATCTTCACCGGCCGCCAGGTCAAGGTGGACGAAGCCCTTGCGCTGGGCATCGTCGATCGCAAGGCGAGTGCCGAAACGCTCCTGGCCGACGCGCAGGCGTGGGCGCGCGAGCTGTCGTCCGCGTCTTCCACCGCGCTGGCGCTGACGAAGACCATCCTGAACCAGAGCTTCGAGCTCTCCTCGCACGACGTGTTCGCGCAGGGCAGCCAGGCCCAGGGCATCTGCTACACCAGCAGCGAGCACCGCGCCTCGGTGGAGGCCTTCCTGGCCAAGACGGCTTCGAAGGAGTGAGGCCATGAACGAAGCCATCGCCAAACTGCTCTCCCCGCGCAGCGTCGCCGTCATCGGCGCCTCGGCCGACCCGAAGAAGACCACGGGCCGGCCGGTGGCCTACCTGCAGAAGCACGGCTTCGCGGGGTGCATCATGCCGGTGAACCCGAAGGTCGAGCGCATCGGCGAGCTGCCGTGCTACCCCGACATCGCCTCTCTGCCCGAAGTGCCCGACGTCGCCGTCGTGCTGCTGGGCGCCGAGCGTGCGCACCTGGCCGTGAGGGAGCTCTCGCAGCGCGGCTGCGCCGCCGCCATCGTGCTGGCCAGCGGCTACACCGAGACCGGCGACGAGGGCGCGCGGCGCCAGCAGCAGCTGGTGGAGGCTGCCGGTGCGATGCGCATCCTGGGGCCGAACACCATCGGGCTCGTCAACCTGACCGACAACATCGTGCTGTCGCCGTCGGGTGCGCTGGAGATGGACGAGTTCCAGGCCGGCGGCATCGGCGTGGTCTCGCAGAGCGGGGGCATCCTGGGCTCGCTGCTGTCGCGCGCCGCGGCGCGCGGCATCGGCCTGTCGAAGCTGATCTCCACCAGCAACGAGGTCGACCTGGAGCTGGCCGATTTCATCGATCACCTCGCCGAAGATCCGGCCACCAAGGTGATCGCGCTGTACGTCGAGACCGTGCGCAACCCCGCCAGCTTCCGTGCCGCCTGCCTGAAGGCCGCGCGCATGGGCAAGCCGGTGGTGGCCTTCAAGATCGGCCGCTCGGAAGCCGGCGCAAAGGCCGCCGTGTCGCACACCGGCGCGATGGCCGGCGCGGACAGCATGTACGACGCGCTGTTCAGGCAGGTGGGGGTGATCCGCGCGCAGAGCTTCTCCGACCTGCTCGACATTCCGGCAGCGCTGTGCACCGGCCGCAAGCTGCGCGGCGCGCGCGTCGCGATCCTCACCTCCACCGGCGGCGCCGGCACGCTGGTGTCCGACGACCTGGGCGTGGCAGGCTTCGACACGCCCGCGCCCGACGCGGCCACCGCCGATGCGCTGCGCGCGCTGCAGACCGGCAGCGAGGCCGTGCTCGACCGAAACCCCATCGACGTGACGCTCGCGGGCCTGCGCCCCGACCTGCTGCGCGGTGCCATCAATGCGCTGCTGGCGAGCCCGAGCTACGACGCGCTGGTGATCATCGTCGGCTCCTCCAGCCTGGCGATGCCCGAGTTGCTGGCCGGCGCCATCCAGGAATGCCTGCCCAATTCCGACAAGCCGGTGATGGCCTATGTGAGCCCGCATGCGCCCGAAGTGGGCGCACTGCTCACGCGGCGCGGCGTGCCGGCGTTTACCGCCGCGGAGAGCTGCACGGCCGCGCTGGCCGGCATGCTGCGCGTGCAGCGCTTCCAGGCCCCCGCGCACGATTCCGCTGCGCCGCCGCTGGTCGAGGCCGGCGACCTGCCCTCCGGCTCGCTCGACGAGGCACAGGCCAAGCAGCTGTTCTCGCGCTTCGGCGTGCCCTGCGCCGCGGAACGCGTGGTCGCGTCGCCCGCCGAGGCGGAAGCCGCCGCGCGCGAGCTTGGCGGGCGAGTGGTGCTCAAGATCCTGTCGTCGCAGATCACGCACAAGAGCGACGTGGGCGGCGTCGCCGTCGGCCTGGGCGCCGACACCATCGGCGAGCGCATCGGCCGCATGGCGGCCGAGGTGAAGAGCCGCACCGGCACGGATGCGCAGCGCTTCCTGGTGCAGGAGATGGTGGCGGGCGGCACGGAGCTGATCCTGGGCATGCACCGCGACGCACTGGGCACGGCCATCCTGCTGGGCATGGGCGGCGTGACGGCCGAGCTCTTCAAGGACACCACCATGCGCCTGCTGGCGCAGGACGCACAACACGGGCAGAGCCTGAAGCCGCTGAGCCGCGCCGAGGCGCTGTCGATGGCGCAGGACCTCAAGACCTGGCCGCTGCTCGACGGTTTCCGCGGCCGGCCGAAGGCCGACGTCGAGGCGCTGGTCGACGTGATCGTCGCCTTCTCGGCCATGGCGGCGCAGCTCGGCGAGCGCCTGGTCGAGGCCGAGATCAACCCCGTCTTCGTGCTGCCGCAGGGGCAGGGCGTGCGTGCCGCCGATGGGGTGGTGGTGCTGGCCTGAGCGGCGCGCCGGCAGCGTTCGCCGCTGCTTAACTTTTTTCTTTTCTCGAACCGATCGGACACCCATGCACGCCACCGAGACATTCGCCCGCTACGCCACCGAATTCCGCCAGGCCCGGCTCGACGACGAGGTGCTTCACCACGCCAAGCGCGCGGTGATCGACTGGCATGCCGCGCTGTTCCCGGGGCTCGATGTCGCGCCGATGCCGCAGTTGCGCGCACTGCTGGCCGACGACCTAGGCCGCGGCTGTGCGCGTCTGCCGGACGGCCGCCTCGCACCTGCCCGAGCGGCGGCGCTGCTCAACGGCACCGCGGCACACGCGGCCGAGGTGGACGACAGCTTTCGCGACGCCATGTACCACCCGGGCGCGGCCACCGTGGCGGCGGCGCTCGCCATCGCTCAGGAGCGCGGCGCCAGCGGGCTGGACTTCCTGCGTGGCGTGGTGCTCGGCTACGAGGTCTCCACGCGCATCGGCGTGACGATGGGGCGGGCCCACTATCGCCACTGGCATAACACCGGCACCGTGGGCACCTTCGGCGCGGCTGCATCCGCCGCCGGCCTCCTCGGGCTGCACGGCGCGTCCTTCGCCCATGCGCTCGCCACGGCTGCGACCTTCGCGGCGGGGCTGCAGCAGGCCTTCCGCATGGATTCGATGTCCAAGCCGCTGCATGCGGGCCGGGCCGCCGAAGGCGGCGTGCTGGCCGCGCAGCTCGCCGCCCAGGGCGTGACCGGTTCGCTCGACGTGCTCGACGGCGAGGCAGGCTTCGGCCGCGCCATGAGCGACGGCCCCGACTGGTCGGCGGTGGGCGACACGCTCGGGCGCGACTTCCACATCAAGCGGCTGACCTTCAAGAACCACATCGGTTGCGGCCACACCTTCGCGGCCATCGACGGGGCGCTGGAGCTGGCGCGCCGGCACGGTCTGCGGGCCGCGGACATCCGCCGCGTCCACGTGGCCACCTACGGCCCGGCGCTGGACATCGCCTGCTACGAGGATCCGCGCACCGAGAACGAGGCCCGCTTCAGCATGCGCTTCGTGGTGGCGACCGCGCTCGTGCACGGCAGCGTCCGCCTTGCGGCCTACATGCCCGAGCGGCTGGCCGATGCCGACGTGCGCGCGATGATGGCGCGCATCACGGCCGTGGTCGACCCGGAGATCGACGCGGCCTTCCCGGGCCGGCGTTCGGCCCGCGTCGAGATCGAGACGAACGACGGCCAGCGCCACGCCTGGCTGCAGCCCGACCGCAAGGGCGACCCCGAGCTGCCGCTGTCGGACGCGGAGCTCGACGACAAATTCCTGGAGCTCGCTGCGCCGGTGATCGGCGCCGAGCGTGCGCAGGCCCTGCTGCGCAACATCTGGTCGCTCGAAAAGGCCGATGGGCTGCAGGGGCTGACGGCCTGAGGGGCTGCCAGCGTACGACACCGCCTTCGCGCGTTCGGTATCGACGGTCCGCGCCTGCAGGCATGCAGCGCGGAGAACCGTCGCGCCTGCGCGCTCGATTTCCACGCACGAGACCCAGACGGCGGGGAGCGACGCGGTGGCCCGCAGACTTTCTTCGCCATTGCACGGCTAGATAGCAGAAAAACATATCTGCTATAGGAGCCATGTGCTTACCCTTGATGTCGGCCCCTGAAAGACTCCAGGCATGGAGACGAAAGATTCAACCGCACAGGCCGCGACGCATGCCCCCGTATCGCGCAAGCTGATCACCTATCCCTCGGCGCGCGACGGTGCGCAGATCCGCATCGAGTACGCCGACGAAGGCGAGGGGCCCGCGATCTGCATCCTTCCTTCGCTCGCGCGGTCCGGGCGCGACTACGACGAGGTCGCGGCCATGCTGGCTCGCGAGGGCTTTCGAGTGCTGCGTCCGGAGCCGCGCGGCATCGGCCGCAGCCAGGGGCCGATGCAGTCGCTGGACATGCACGACTTCGCTGCCGACGTGGCGGCAGTGCTGGACCACGAGTGCACCGGCCCGCTCGTGGTGGTGGGTCACGCATGGGGCAGCCAGCCAGCACGCACGCTGGCCGCGGACCGCCCGGACCTCGTGCGCGGCGTGGTGATGGCAGCCGCATCGGCGGGAAAGCTGCCGCCCGGGTCGCAGGAGAAGCCGTACGGCCGCCTGCGCGATGCGATCGACGGCGCGGGCGACCCGAGCCTGTCCGAAGCGCAGCGCATCGACTGCCTGCGGCGCGCCTTCTTCGCCCCGGGCCATGACCCGCGCGTCTGGCTGGACGGCTGGAGTGCCGAGGCGCACGAGGCGCAAAGCCACGCCCGGCGCGTGACGCCGGTCGACGACTACTTCTCCGCGGGCCAGCACGTGCCCATCCTCGATCTTCAGGCCGAGCACGACGCGGTGGTGATTCCCGGCGTGATGAAGCCCTACCTGGGCGACCGGGTCACGGTGCAGGTGGTTCGTGGCGCGGGCCACGCGATGGCGCCGGAACAGCCTCGCGCGATGGCCGACGCGATCGCAGCGTTTGCGCAGCGCGTCTACGGCTCGCGCGCTGGCGCATAGCGCAACGAGGCGGCCGGCTCAGCCATGGCGGCGCCACCCGAATCACATCAATACACCAGGAGACAACATGGTCAAGAAATCCAGCCTTTCCGGCCTGAAGCTGGCGCTCGCCGGCGCGGCGCTGCTCGTGGGCGCCCTCGCTCATGCGCAGGGCTATCCGAACAAGCCGATAAGAATGGTCATTCCCTACACGCCGGGCGGCTCGATCGACACCGTCGGGCGCCTCGTGGCGGACCAGCTGCAGCGACAGCTCGGACAACCCATCGTGATCGACAACGCGCCGGGCGCCTCGGGCTTCGTGGGGGCGATGCATGTGAAGAAAGCCAAGCCCGACGGCTACACGCTGCTGTTCAACGCATCGAGCCAGGCCTACCTGCCGCTGGTCGTCGCGAAGAAGACCTACGACGCGCAGCGCGACTTCACCCCCGTGGGGCAGATTGGCTACGTGCCGCTGATCGTCGCCGTCAACAACGACGTGCCGGCCAAGACCATGGGCGAGTTCGTGCGGCTGGCCAAGGCCAATCCGAACAAGTACACCTGGGCGACCTCCGGGCTCGGCACCACCAGCCACCTGAGCGAGGAGATGGTCAACCGCGCACTGGGCCTGCAGATGGAGATCGTTGCCTACAAGGGCGCCGTGCCGCAGCTGACCGACGTGATCGGCGGCCACGTCTCGGCCGCGATCTCGCCGATGCCCGGCGTCGCGCCCTTCGTGCAGGGAGGACGCCTGCGTCCGCTCGCGGTGACCAGCAAGGTGCGTGTTCCGTCCATGCCGGATGTGCCGACGCTGTCCGAGGCGGGCATGCCCGGCTTCGAGCTGCTGTCGTGGTACGGCATCTGGGGCCCCGCGGACCTTCCCGTGGACATCGCGAACCGGCTCAACAGCGAGATCGCCAAGGCAGTCGATGCGCCTTCACTGAAGGCCAAGTTCGCCGAGCTCTCCTTCGTTCCCACGAAGTCCAGCCCGGCGCAGTTCAGGCAGCTGATCGCGGACGACCTCGCCAAGATCGGCAAGGCGGTGAAGGATGCGGGCATCCGTATCGACTTCTGAGATTCACTCTTCGCCGGCTGGCATCGGCGCCGCCGGCCGATACGCGCGAAAGTCCAGCGCCCGCAGCAGCCTCGCGGTCTCCTGGATGAGGCGGCTGGCGGGCCGCGCGGTCGGCATTGCCAGCACCAGGCTGTTCCACATGGCCGGAGGCCCGATGGGGGCTGCCCGCACCTTCGCGCGGCGCGCGCTGAGATTGAGCGCGCCCTCGGGCAGGATGGAGCAGGCCATTCCCTCCTCGACCACCGTCAGCGCCGTGTGCACGGCACCCACTTCGGCCACGATGTTCAGGTTGATCTTGCGCGGCAGCATCACCGCGTCGACCAGGCTTCGGATGGGGTTCGGCACGGCGGGCAGGATCAGCGGGAAATCGGCAAGGGATGCCAGCGAGACGCGCTCGGGCAGCCGATAGCCCTCTGGCGTGACGAGCAGCAGCCGCTCGCGCATCAGGGGCTCGTAGCTCAGCAACGGCGTGGGCGGAGGGTCGAAGAGCACGCCGACGTCGATGCGCCCGGCCAGCAGGCCCTCGCGCAGCGAGAGGCTCAGGCCTTCCACCACCGACAGCATCGCATTGGGCAGCCGTTCGCGGAACTCCCGCACGAGCGGCACGCACAGGCCGCTGGCTACCCGGTTCGGCAGCCCTACAACCACCTTGCCGGCGGGCTCGTCGCTCATCTCCTTGATCTCGAACAGGGCCTGCGCGGCCGCGTTGAGCATGACGCGGGCATGGGCTTGCAGCGCATGGCCCGCCTGCGTCGGCGTGACGCCGCGGCCGGTGCGTTCCAGCAGGCGCTGGCCGAGCTCCTGTTCAAGCAATGCGACCTGTCGGCTGATGCTCGGTTGCGCCAGGTTCAGGGCGGCCGCGGCGCGGCTGAAGCTGCCTTTCTCGACCACGACGACGAAGTACTCGAGCTGTTTGAGATCCATAGCGCAAAGACATATCTGATATAGGCCTCATTCGATTTAACTTTGCTTGCGTTCGGCCCAGACTCAAGGTTTTCCCGGGGAAGCCGGGCTCGAGGAGCAACGATGAAGAGATTCGAATCGAAGGTCGCGATCGTGACCGGCGCGGGCTGCGTGGGCGCAGGCTGGGGCAACGGTCGCGCGATGGCCGTGCGGCTCGCGGAGGAGGGCGCCAGGGTGCTCGCGGTCGACCGCGACGCCGAGCGCCTGGCCGAGACCCTGTCGCTCGCTGGCAGCGCCGCGGCATCCATCACCACCTGCATCTGCGACGTGACCAGCTCCGCGAGCGTGCAAGCGATGGTCGAGGCCTGCATCGAGACCTATGGCGCGCCCGACATCCTGATCAACAACGTCGGCGGCTCGGCCGCGGGCGGCCCGGTGCAGCTCAGCGAAGAGGCCTGGGACACGCAGATCGACGTCAACCTCAAGAGCGTGTTCCTCACCTGCAAGCACGTGCTGCCGCACATGATCGAGCGCAAGCGCGGCGCCATCGTCAACGTGGCCTCGACCTCGGGCCTGCGCTGGACCGGCAGCGCGCAGGTGGCCTATGCGGCCAGCAAGGCCGGCGTGATCCATCTGTCGCGCGTGGTGGCGGTCCAGCATGCGGCCGACGGCGTGCGCGTCAACACGGTGGTACCGGGGCAGCTGCACACCCCGATGGTCGAGGCACGCCTGGCCAGGCAGCGCACCGGTGGCGACATCGAAGCGCTGCTGGCGTCGCGCGTCAAGCGCATCCCGCTGGGCTTCATGGGCGACGGCCGCGACACGGCGAGCGCGGCGCTCTACCTCGCGAGCGACGAAGCCCGCTTCGTGACCGGCACCGAACTGGTCGTGGACGGCGGCATGACGGCGCGCTGCGACTGAGCGGCCCGCAAGGCAATCAAGGAGACAAGCGATGAAGAGAAGACAAGTCCTGGCCGCGGCCGCGATGCTTTCGCTGGCATCTGCCGCATTCGCGCAGGCCGGCGGGAAGCCGGTCCGCATCGTCACCTCGTTCAGCCCGGGCGGCCCGGTCGACTTCGTGGCGCGCACGCTGGCCGAGCAACTCGGGCGCGAGCTCAAGCGCCCGGTCATCGTCGACAACAAGCCCGGCGCCAACGGCGCGCTCGGTGCATTGGAAACCCTGCGCTCCGAAGCGGACGGCAGCACGATCTGGATCACCAGCGTGGGCGCGGCCGCCATCAACCCGTCGCTGGTCGAGAAGTCGCCCTATGACACCCAGCGCGACTTCGCGCCGGTCTCGCTCGTGGCGAACAACGTGGAAGTGCTCGTGGTCGGCGCGAAGGACCCTGCAGCGGATGCCGCGGAGTTCGTGAAGACGGCCAAGGCCAGCAAGGAGTCCACGCCGATGGCCTCTTCGGGGTCCGGCAGCATTCCCCATCTGGCCCTGATTCAGCTCGAGGAAGCCACCGGCGCACGCTTCCTGCATGTGCCGTACAAAGGCATGGCACCGGCTTTCACGGACCTGATGGGCGGCCAGGTCAAGGGCGTGTTCGCCGACGTCGCGGCGATCATGCCGCACGTGCAGGGCGGCCGGCTCAAGGCGATCGGCATCGCGGCGGGCAAGCGCCATCCGTCGCTGCCGCAGGTCAAGACCTTCGACGAGCAGGGCATCAAGGCCGTAGACACGAACAACTGGTATGCGCTCTTCGTCTCGGCGAAGACGCCGCCTGCGGTGGTGCAGGAGCTCAACAAGGCCGTGCGCAGCGCGATCGCCAACCCCGATGTCAGCGCCCGGCTGCTGCGTGGTGGCGCCGAGCCGAAGACATCCACGCCGCAGGAGCTTGCAGCGCTGCTGAAGGCCGACACGGCCAAGTGGGCCGCATTGATCAAGTCACGCAACATCAAGGCCGAATGATGAGCACGAGCCATATACGCGTTCCATTGGTGGTGCCGGGCACGGTGCCCGAACTCGCCGAGGTCGAGGCCCGCATCCTCTCGGAGCGCGGCCGGATCTCGCTGCTCTACCGGGTGCTGCTCAACAGCCCGAGCATCGCCAGTGGCTGGGAGTCGATGCTGACGGCCGTGCGCAACCGCACATCGGTGCCTGCCGACCTGCGCGAGATGATCATCCTGCGCGTCGCCGTGCTCAACGAGGCGGCCTTCGAGTTCGAGGCGCATGTGCCGCATGCGCTGAAGGCCGGATTCGCGCAGGAGAAGATCGATGCGCTGCGCGCGCCCGATCCCGCAGGCGCCTTTGAAGGGGTCTTCACGCAGGATGAGCTTCTGCTGCTGGCGCTGACCGATAGGATGACGCGCGATGTCAAGGTGCCCACCGAGCTGATGGACCGCCTGAACGCGCGCTTCGAGCCTTCGGCCGTGGTCGAAGTGGTCGCCACCGTGGCGGCCTACAACATGGTGTCGCGATTCCTCGTGGCGCTGAACATTTCGCACTAGACACCGCCATGACAGATGCAACCACCGAGGCCGGCGTTCCCGCGAGGACCTATCTGGAGCGACCCTCGCAACCGAGCCTGCGCCTGCCACCCGGGGCCTGCGACAGCCATGTGCACGTCTTCGGGCCGACCGCGCGCTTTCCTTATGCGCCAGCCCGCCCGGCCACGCCGCTGGAAGCGCCCAAGGAGACGCTGTTCGCGCTGCATCGCGCCCTGGGCATCGAGCGCTGCGTGATCGTGCAGTCGATCACGCACGGCACCGACAACCGCGTGGTCGAGGACGCCATCGCGGCGGGGCAGGGCCGCTATCTCGGCATCGCCCTGGTCGAGGCCGACGTGCCCGATGCCGAACTCCAGCGCCTGGCGCAAGCGGGCATGCGCGGCGTGCGCTTCAACTTCATGCGGCACATCGCGACCACCGCGGGCGTCGAGGCGGTGCTCGCGCTGACGCCGCGTCTGGCGGCGGTCGGCATGCATTTGCAGGTGCACTTCGAGAGCGAGCTGGTCCACGAACTCTCCGCGCCGCTGCAGCGCAGCCAGGTTCAGGTGGTGATCGACCACATGGGGCGCGTGGATGCCACGCGCGGGCCGGATGCTTCCGACTTCCAGGCGCTGCTGAAACTGCTGGAGAACCCGCGCTTCCACGTGAAGGTCAGCGGCATCGATCGCGTCGACGCGCATGCAGCGCCGGCCGAGCGCTATGCCCATGGCGAGGCGCTGGCCCGCATCCTGGTGGAGCGCTTTCCCGAGCGCTGCGTGTGGGGCACCGACTGGCCGCATCCCAACCACACCCACATTCCCGACGACGGCGTGCTCGTGGATGCACTGGGCCGTATCGCGCCGGATGCGAGGCATCTGGAGCAGTTGCTCGTGCACAACCCCCAGGCCCTGTACCGGTTTCCAACCTGAGCCGCGGCTTCGACGCCACACGGTTCCATCCGAGGTGCACATGTCAACAACTGGCCGGATTCCAACCGACGTCGTACTCCTGCGATGCCATGGCCCGCTCTCGGCTCCGGCTGGGTTCGGCGAGGAAGTGGCGACCTTGCCTTGCTGGAAGGAAATCGGTGGCCGCATCGTCCGGCATGTTCATTCGCAGGCGCTGCAGCTCTCGTACGTCTACCTGGGATTGCCCCACCGCACGGCGCTGTCGAGGCACTGCCTGATCGAGCTCTCCAGGGAGGCGGGCAAGGTCTGGCCCGGCACACGGGTGGCGGCCTCCCGCCTGACGCTGATGCACGACATCGCCGGCGCCAGCGCGGACTCGTCGGCGCGCTCTCACTACGTCGTCGAGATGAAACCCGAACCCGGCTGGGGCATCGAGCTGCAACGCTGGTACGACCAGGAGCACCTGCCCGCGCTGGCAGCGGTGCCGGGCTGCATACGCGCCCAGCGCTTCTGGAACAACGACGACGAGCAGGAGTCGCTGGCGTGCTATGACCTCGTCTCGGACCGGACCACGGCCTCCGCCGAATGGCTGGCGGTCCGCGAGACGAGCTGGAGCGCTCGCGTGCGGCCCCATTTCATGAAGCCCGTGCGGACCATGTTCGCCCTGGCCGACGCCGCTCTGCCTTAGCTGATCGTCCGGCCCGCCGGCAGGAACTGCTGCGGTCGGCACGGACGGCGACCAGTTCGCGCGCCCCCCTTTGGCGCGATGCGGCGCGATACGGCGCGATGCGTCGCGCGAGGCAGCCCTGCGTCGAAGCAGCAGTCCCGCACCCTCGCTACCGCGCCGAGGCGCCGCCATCGACCGGAATGATCGCCCCGGTCATGTAGCTGGAAGCAGGCGAGGCCAGCAGCAGGGCCAGTCCCTTGATCTCGTCGGCCTGGGCCACGCGGCCGAGGGGAATGTGGGTGCGCATGCGCTCGGCGGATTCGGGAAGGCGCAGGCGCCCGCCGTTGATGTTGGTGGCGAAGGGGCCGGGCGCGATGGCGTTCACCAGCACGTTGTGCGGCGCCAGCTCCATGGCGGCCTGCCTCACCAGGTTGTTCGCCGCCGCCTTCGAGGTGACGTAGGCGTAGCCCGAGAGCGACTCGGAGCGCAGGCCCGCGATCGACGTGGTCACGACGATGCGTCCCTCCCGGCGCGGCTTCATGTGCCGCGCCGCGGCGCGCACGGTGTGCAGCACGCCGTCGAGGTTGATGCGCAGGACCTTGTCCCAGTGCGCGAGGTCGATGTTCTCCAGCTGGCCCGCCTCCACGACGAAGCCGCGTCCCGCGCTGATGCCCGCGTTCGCGAACACGCAGTCGATGGCACCGTGGCGCGCAGCCATGCTGTCCACCAGCGCGTCAACGGCCGTGGCGTCGGCCACGTCCAGCGTCGCGCCTTCAACGAGCGGATAGCGCGACTTCAGGCGCTGCACCTCGGTGTCCAGCGCCTGCGCATCCATGTCGGTCATGAGCGTGCGTGCGCCGGCCTCCAGCATGGTCTCGGCGTATGCCAGGCCGAGGCCGCTGGCGGCGCCGGTGACCAGCACGCTGCGCCCGGTGAGGTCGAAAAGCGAAGCGATGCTCATGCGGCCTCCGCCTTCTTCGTCATTGGCAGCAGGGTCTCCCAGTGCTCCGCCGCCTCGATCATGTAGTGGACCGTGAGCACCACCTTCTTGAAGTACCACCGGCCGTCGATGCGCACGTAGGCGTCGTCGAAGCGGCCCACCACGTAGAAGCTCTTGCCGCCGTGCACCGGTCGGCCGTCCAGGTAGGACTGGCCGGTGCCCGTGTCGCCGTCGACGCTCACCTCGTGCTGGTGGATGAACTGCCGCGCGTATTGCACGGGGAAGTTCTCGAAGAAGGTGCGGATGGCCTCGCGGCCGAAGACCTCGGGTCGGCCGTTGTAGATGATGCTGGCGTCCGGCGCGAACAGTTCGTACAGGCGCGGGCCCTGGTCCTCGTTGACCAGCGTGTGGTAGCGCGCACGAAGGGCGCGGATCGCCTCCACGCTCTCCAACTGGTCGACGCGGCGCTGAAGGGCCTGAAGTTGTTGTGCGACCTGCGCGAGCGTGTTGCCGGATTCCGTGTTCATTCGAAGTCTCCTGTAGAAAGTGCTCGGCCCTGGCAGCGCAGGGCCGTCGTGTGGAAGGAAGAAAGCGCCGTTTCACCCCGCGTCGGGGTGCTCCCTGCCGAAGTCGGAAAGGATCGCGCGCATGCGCTTCTCGACGGACGCGCCCGTGTGGGCGTGCGGGATCACGTAGAAGCGCCCCGCGCGCACGGCCGCCAGCGTGGCCGAGGCCGCGTCCGTCGCGTCGATGGGGGATGCCGCCATGCCTTGGCGCACCCTCTCGTCATAGGCTGCGGCGGGCGCGACGGTATCGGCGAGGTTGTCGGGCCGGTTGCGCTGCGACACGTGAATGCCGGTGGGCAGCAGCGAAGGGCAGACCACGGTCACGCCGATCGGCGAGCCGGCCTGCTCCAGATCGCGCGCGAGGCATTCCGAGAAGGCGACCACTGCGTGCTTGCTCGCGCTGTACACGGCGGAGCCCGCCAGCGTCGCGAGCCCGGCGGCCGACGCCGTGTTGATCACATGGGCCGGGCGGCCGCGTGCGCGCATGCGCGGAACGAAGCTGCGCACGCCGTTGGCGACGCCCAGCACGTTCACGCCCAGCACCCACTGCCAGTCCGCATCGGTCGCGGCCCAGGCGGGCCCGAGCACCGCGACGCCCGCATTGTTGAAGAGCCAGTCGACGCCGCCGAAGCGGTCGTCGCAGGCTTGTGCGAAAGCCTCGACGTCTGCAGCGCGACTCACGTCGCAGCGCTGCGCCAGCGTGGGCACGCCCATCGATCGAACCAGCGCCTCGGTGGCCGCGAGCGCCTCGACCTCCACGTCGGCGAGCGCCACGGCCATGCCCTCGCCCGCGCAGGCCAGGGCCAGCGCGCGGCCGATGCCGCTGCCCGCGCCGGTGACGGCGGCCACGGCGGGTGCAGCGAGGGTGCGCGGTGTGGAGGCAGCAGTCATTCCAGCGTCACTCCCGCCGTGCGAAGGACTTCCGTCCACTTGGCGGCTTCCTTGGCCACATAGACCTGGAACTCCGCATGCGGCATGTCGATGATGAAGCCGCCCGCCGATTCGAGCGTGTTCTTCACCTCCTGCGAGCGCAGCGCTTCCGAGGTCTCCACGGACAAGCGCTTGACGATGTGCTCCGGCGTCTTCGCGGGCGCGAAGAACCCGCCCCAGGTCAGCGACTCGACACCTGGGTAGCCGGCCTCCGCCATGGTCGGCACCTCCGGCAGCATCGGCATGCGCTGTCCGCGCGTGACTGCCAGTGCGCGCAGCTTGCCGCTGCGGATGTGCGGCGCGGCGGTCTGGAGGAAGTCGAACATCGCATCGACGTTGCCCGAGACGAGGTCGACCAGTGCCGCCGAAGTCGCCTTGTAAGGCACGTGCGTGAAGCGCGCGCCGGTGCGCGTCTGCAGCAGCTCCAGGCACAGGTGCCCGCCGGTGCCGTTGCCGCCCGAGCCGAAGTTGAGCTTGCCCGGGTTCTTCTTCGCGAGCTCGACCAGTTCACTCACCGAACCGACGCCGAGCCTGGGGTTCACCACCAGCACGTTCGGGTTGCCCGAGAGTCCGTGGATGGCCACGAAGTCCTTCACCGGGTCGTAGCGGATCGTCTTGTACAGCGCGCTGTTGGTGCCCTGGGTGCCTTGCGTGCCCAGCAGCAGCGTGTAGCCGTCAGGCGATGCGCGCGAGACGAATTCCGCACCGATCGAGCCGCTCACGCCCACCTTGTTGTCGATCACGATGGGCTGGCCCAGTCGCGCGGCGAGCACGCGCGCGATCACGCGGGCCTGCAGGTCGACGACGCTGCCTGCCGAAAAGGGCACCACCAGCGTGATGGGCCGGCTGGGGTAGGTCTCCTGGGCGCGCAGCACCGGCGCGAGCGGAAGCAGGCCGGTGGCGAGCGCGAATTGGCGTCGGGTGAGGCTCATGTGTGTCTCCCGGATCAGTTCTGCCTGAGGATCTCGGCCCACGGGGCGTGGCCCGCGAGCACGTCGCTGCCTTCCAGGTCGACCTCGAAGTTCTCGAGCACGCGGCACACCAGCATGTAGTAGCCGATGGTCATCACGACCTCCATCAGCTGCTGGTGCGGCAGCTCGGCGGCCAGCGCATCGAACATCTCGCGCGGCGCCTTGACCTGGCGCACCACGGCGTCGGTGAAATCGAGCACGCGGCATTCGAGTTCGCTGAACGGGGCCCTGTCGACGCTGCCCTGCGGATGGTCGAGCACCGCCTCGACCTGGGTGGCTGGCACGCCGGCCTGCGCGGCCACGCGGCGGTGCTGTGTCACCTCGTAGCTGGAGCCGCACAGCGCGCCCACGCGCAGGATCACCAGCTCGCGCAGCGACACCGGCAGCGAGGCGTTCCGCAGGATGCTGGAGCCCAGGGCCAGGAAGCCCTGCGCGGTGGCGCCGCCGTGAGCCACCATGCGGTAGATGTTGAGAGGAGGGCGCCCGCCCAGCAGTGCGTGGAGTTCAGCGGGCGCCTGGGCGAGGTCGAAGTAGGGGATGCGAGCCATGGTCTTTTTCAGTCGAGTCGGATGGCGGCGGCGCGGATCACCTCGCGCCACCGGAGGGTTTCGCTGCGCGCGAAGTCGGCCAGCGCCTGGGGCGTGCCGCCCTGTGGCTCGATCGTCAGTTCGCGCATGCGGTCGGCCACTGCCGCGGTCTGCAGCGCGCGGTTCACTTCCTGGTTGAGCCTGTCGATGACGGGCGGCGGCGTGCCGCTGGGCGCCCACAGTCCGCCCCAGGCCGCGATCTCGCAGTCGGGCAGGCCCAGTTCCTCGAAGGTCGGCACCTGCGGCAGCAGCGGCAGCCGGGCGCGCGAGGTGACGGCCAGCGGGCGGATCTTCTCGCTGCGGATGTAGGCGAGGTTGCCCGCCACGTTGTCGAAGATCGCGGGCACCTGCCCACCGAGCACGTCGGTGAGCGCCGGAGCGCTGCCCTTGTACGGGATGTGTGCGAGCTGCACCTTGGCCGCGCGGTTGAGCAGTACGAGCGAAAGATGGCCGCTGGTGGCATTGCCGGGCGTGGCGACGGCGATGCGCTCGGGCTTGGCCCTGGCCATGGCCAGAAAGCTCTTGAGGTCGCGCGCCTCGAAGGCCGGGTTGACGCACAGCACGTTGTAGACCTTGCCTTCGAGCGCGATGGGCGCGAAGTCCTTCACCGGGTCGTAGTCCAGCTTCGGATAGAGGCTGACGTTCATCGCGTGGGTCGCGTTGCTGCCGTAGAAGAGCGTGTAGCCGTCGGGCGCACTGCGCGCCGCCGCCGCGGCCGCGATGTTTCCGGAGGCCCCCGGACGGTTGTCGACGATCACCGGCTGGCCCAGCTGGCGGCCCAGTTGCTCGGCCAGGCGTCGCGAGGACTGGTCGGCCGAGCCGCCCGCCGGAAAGCCCACGATCAGGCGTATGGGGCGGCTGGGGTAGGCATCGTCGCGCGCCGCCATCGCGGCGCCCAGGTGCGGCGCCGCGACCGTGCAGGCGGCTGCCTGGAGGAATCGGCGTCTCTGAAGCGGCTGCATGGTCTTGCTCAGGCCGAGGCGCGCGGCGCGGCGATGCCGCCGGTCAGGCCGCCATCGACGACCAGCGCGTGGCCGTTCACGTAGGAGGCTTCGTGCGACATCAGGAACAGGGCCGCATAGGCCACTTCCCAGCCGGTTCCCTGGCGGCCGAAGGGCAGCGGCATCGCGAGGCGGTCGGACCTGCGGCGCGTCGCCGCGCGGCCGATGGGCGTGTCCATCAGGCCGGGCAGGATGCTGTTGCAGCGCACGCCCCTGGCCTGCCCCGCCATCGCGATGGAGCGGGCGAGCGACACCTGCGCCGCCTTGGTCGTCTCGTAGGCCGGGTTGAAGCTGGAGTTGCGCAGCGCCGCGATCGACGACAGCAGCACGATCGAGCCGCCGGGCGCCATGTGCCGCAGCGCCTGCTGCCCGAACAGCATGCACGAGCGCACGTTGGTGGCGTGCTCTCGGTCCCAGGCCTCGGCGGTCTGGTTGTCCAGCGAGAGCCCGCTGGCCACGCCCACCACCATCACGAGGCCGTCGAGGCCGCCCATCTTCTGCACCGCGCGCTCCACCGTCGATGCGGCGGCCTCGGGCTGCGAGACGTCGGCCACCTCGGCATGGGCCGTCGCGCCCGATGCGCGCACCAGCTCGCAGGTCTGCTGCAGCGAGGCGGGGTTGATGTCGACGCAGCTCAGCGTCGCGCCCTCGTGCGCGAACAGCAGCGAGATCGCCCGGCCGTTGCCCACGGGCGGATCGGGGTCGTCGATGTCGCGCTGGCCCGCGCCCACCACCAGGATGCGCCGCTGCGCGAGGCGTTGCGCGGAGGGTCGGAGGTTGCCGAGCGCTTCGGCGAAAAGTTGCTGCTCGGGCTGGATGGCTTGCGAGGGCATGAACGTCTCCTTCTTCGTCTTTCAATGCGTTCATGGTTCGATTTTGGAAACGTTTCCGAAATGGTGGAAACCCTCGCCCGCTGTCACCTAAGATTCACCCCGTCCCAGTCCCCGTCTCCTTGCTCGCAAGGGAATCTCCATCCGAATGAATGCAGGAAAACAGAAGATCGATCTGCGCGACGTGGCGCGCCTGGCGGGCGTCTCGCTGGGCAGCGCATCGCGCGCGATGAACGGCGCCGGCGCCTCGGCGGCCACGCAGGAGAAGGTCAACCAGGCGGCTGCGGCGCTGGGCTACCGGCCCAACCACGCGGCGCGCGTGCTGCGCTCGAGGCTCAGCCGCACCGTCGGGTGCCTGCTGCCCGACATCTCGAACCCGCTGTATGCGCAGGTGTTCCGCGCGCTGGAAGACGAGTTCCTGCGCCACGACTACCTGCTGCTGCTGGCCAACGGCGCCAACGACGTCGATCGCGAGACGAAGGCGTTGGGAACGTTCACGCAGCGTGGCATGGACGGCGTGATCCTCGCGCCCGGCAACGAGCGCAACGCGGCGCTGGTGGAGGCGCTGCGGGTGCTGCCGATGCCGGCCGTCGTGTTCGACCGCGAGGTCAGCGGCGCCCACGACGCCGTGCTCATCGACCACGCGGGCGGCGTGCGGCGCGTGGTCGAGCACCTGCTGGGCCTGGGGCACCGCGACATCGCCCTCGTGCTCTGGCAGGGCGACACGCGGCCGGTGCGCCGCCGCGTGCAGGGCTTTCGCACCGCGTTCCAGGCCGCGGGCCTGCCGGTGCCCGACCTGCTGGTGCAGGCGCGCAGCGTCACGGCCTCGGTCAAGGCGGAAGTCACGGAGCTGCTTGCGCGACCCGACCGGCCGACCGCGCTGATCGTGCAGGGCACGCACATGCTCAACAGCGCGCTGCGCGCCGTCGCCGCGCGCGGGCTCCAGGTGCCGCGCGACATCTCGGTGGTCGCCATCGGCGACACGCCTTTCGCGGCCGAGCACGACCCCGCGGTGAGCGTGCTCGACATCGACCAGGCCGAGACCGCGCGCTGCCTGGTCGACCTGCTGCTCACGCGGATCGCCGACAACGGCCTGCCGCAGCGCAAGGCGCGCGTCGGGCTGCGCTACGTGGAGCGCGATTCGGTGGCCGCGCCGCCGCGGTATTCCTGAACGAGCGCATCCACCAGCTCGGCGACCGTCGGCACGGCGCGCACGCCGGAGACCGAGTGGCCCGCGCTCCAGATGTCCGTCCAGCGCTGGCTGGGCGCCGCATTGGCGCCGCCGCCGTAGCGTCTTCTCGCTTCTTCCACCGAGATGCTTTCGTCGAGCGTCGAGATGTCGATGCCCAGCCGCCGTGCCGAGGGCGCCAGGAAACTGGCGGGCAGGCCGGTGAAGCCGCGCGTGAGCAGCACGTCGTCGATCGAGCTGTCGACCAGCATGCGCCGGTATTCGTCGCTCGCCAGGCTCTCCTGCGTGGCGATGAAGCGGGTGCCCATGATGCCGAGGTCGCAGCCGAGCTCCCTGGCGGCGCGCAGGGCCACACCGTCCGACAGCCCGCCGGCCAGCACGATGGGGCCGTCGAACACCCCGCGCACCGCGCGCACGAAGGCGAAGGGGTTCGCCCAGCCGGTGTGGCCGCCGGCGCCCGCAGTGAGCAGCACGAGGCCGTCGACACCCGACTCGACGGCGCGCACCGCATGGTGCAGCGAGGCCACGTCGGCGAACACCCGGCAGCCGCCTTCGTGCAGGCGCGGAACCACCGCAGCGGGCGAGCCCACGCTGGTGATCACGAGCTGCGCGCGGTGCCGTGCGATGAGCTCGACCTCGGCCATCACACGCGCGGGGTCGCGCCGCATGATGAGGTTGGGGCAGTAGGGCGCCGTGCGTCCAGGTGCGGCGGCGGCTTCTTCGTCCAGGCGGGTGAGCCACTTGTCGAATTCGTCGAGCGTCTGGCAGTTGGCCGTCGGAAAGGCGCCGATCACGCCTGCGGTGCAAGCGGCGGAGACCAGTTCGATGCCGGAGACACGAAGCATGGGCGCGGCGATCAGCGGCAGAGCCAGTCGATCGAGGAAGGGGAGTGCTTTGGTCATTGCAGTGCGGTCGATGCGTTCAGGTGCGCCAGCGCGGCGCGCGTTTGCCGGATGAGTTCCTCGACGATCGTGGCCAGCGGCTCGGTGCGCGTGGCGAAGCCGATGGCGGGCCCGAGCGAGAGCATGCCGCCGCGCCAGTCGCCGTCGCCGTAGCAGCGGTCGCGCGCCACGCGGCTGTCGAGCAGGGTGCCGAAGGCGGCGTGGTCGGCCGCGCCGGCGCGCTCGATGGCGTCGACCTGCGCGGCGGTGTCGTTGCGCAGCACGCGCCAGGTGTTGCCCAGCGTGTGCAGCAGGCGCACGGTGCTGTGCTCGTCGCAGCCCAGCAGGTGGTTCTTGTAGGCGGCGTGGGCAGACACCTCGTCGCTCACGAGGAAGCGGCTTCCCATCAGCACGCCGTCGGCACCGAGCGCGAGCGCGGCGGCGATCTGGCTGCCATGGCCGATGCCGCCGCCAAGCACCAGCGGAACGTGGAACTGCCCGCGCGCCGTGGCCAGCGCGCCCATCAGCATGGTCGGCAGCTCGTTGGCGCCGGGGTGCCCGCCTTCCTCCATGCCGACCAGCGCGACCGCATCGGCGCCGGCCGCCTGGGCGGCGAGGGCATGCCGCACGCTCGATGCCTTGTGGATCACGATGCCGCCGGCTTCGTGGATGGCCCTGATCAGCGCATCGGGCGCGTAGCCCGCGCTCTCGAAGTGCCGCACGCCATGTTCGAGCGCGGTCTCCAGCGAAGCCCGCACACCGGCGTTGGCCTGCGGGCGCGCCGACAGCGTAAGGTTGACGCCGAAAGGACGGCCCCCGGTGATCTCGCTGCAGCGCTGCAGCTGCTCGCGCAGCGCGGCTTCATCATCGAAAGAGCGCGGTGTGATGAAGCCCATGCAGCCTGCGTTGGTCAGCGCGCCCACATAGCGCGCGTCCGAGAGCCACATCAGCCCGCCGCCGAGGATCGGATAGGCCAGGCCGAAGAGCCGCGTCAGCCGCGTGGGTAGCGGTGGCTGGCTCACTGCAACAGCTGCCGTGCGTTGTCGAGGCCGGGCGCGCCGCCGAGCGCGGATGGATCGACGCCCGCGAGCGGCACCGGAAAGCGCACCAGCGACAGCGCCTCGGCGCCGTTGAGCAGGCCGCGCTGCGCGAACTGCGGCAGCGCAGCGAGATCTGCAGGCGACACCACGGGCGCGACGGGCAGGTCGTTGCGGGCCATCGTCTCGAAGGCTTCGGCCGAATCGCGCGTGGCGAGCTGCTGCGCGATGCGGTCGTTGATGGCCTGTGCCTGCTTCTTGCGCGCGCCCAGCGAGCGGTAGGCATCGCCTGTGAAGTCGCCCATGTCGAGCACCTGGCAAAGCCGCGCCCAGAAATGGTCTTCGAGCGCGGCGACGCTCAGGTGCTGCCCGTCGCGGCAGCGGAAGCTGCCGTACGCGGGCTTCAGCTGCGTGGACGCGCGCTGGCGCTCGAGGCTGTCCGCGCCGTCGGCGCGGTAGGCGCCCAGGCGTGGGTTCATCCAGTGCAGCACGCAGTCGGCCAGGGCCACGTCCAGGTGCTGGCCCTGGCCCGTGTGTTCGCGCTGCAGCAGCGCCGCCAGCGTGGACGACAGCGCATACATCGAGCCGCACAGGTCCGCCACCGGCAAGCCGAAGTTCTGCGTGGGCGGGCCGCCGGGTTCGCCCGAGACCGCGAGCGCGCCCGATGCGGCAAGGTAGTTGATGTCGTGGCCCGGCAGCTGCGCCCAGGGCCCCTGCTGGCCGTAGCCGCTGAGGGAGACGTACACCAGGCGCGGGAAGCGCTCGCACAGGCTCGCGTAGTCCAGGCCCAGGCGCGCCATCACGCCGGGGCGGTACGACTCCACCAGCACGTCGGCCTGCGCCACGAGCTCGTGCACGCGGGCGCGCTGCGCCTCGTCCTTCAGGTCCGCGAGCAGGCTGAGCTTGCCCCGGTTGACCGCCTCGAAGCCGCCCGGCCCCATGCGCCGCGCGTTGTCGCCGCCGGGCGGGCGCTCGATCTTGATGACGCGCGCGCCCATCTCCGCGAGGTTCTGCGTGAAGAAGGGGCCGGGCAGCAGTTCGCTGAAGTCGAGCACGGTGACGCCCGCGAGCGGGCCGCCGGCGCTCACGCTGCCCCTCGCTCGACGATCACCGCGTCCAGCGGCAGGGCGCCTTCGCCCCGGGCGCCGACCCAGATCGGGTTGAGGTCCATCTCCTCGATGCGCTCGGCGTTCGCCGTCACGAACTCGGACACACCCAGCAGCAGCCGCTCCAGCGCGGGCACGTCGGCCATGGGGCGGCCGCGCGCGCCGTCGAGCACGGGGAAGCAGCGCATCTCGCGCACCATCGAAGCGGCATCCTCGGGGCTCAGCGGGAGCAGCCGGCGCGTGACGTCGCGCAGGATCTCCACGTAGACCCCGCCCAGGCCGAATGTCATCACATGCCCGAACACCGGATCGCGCGTGACGCCCGCCATCAGCTCCACGCCGCCGCCCGGCGCCATCTTCTCGATCAGCAGGCCGTCGATGGCCGCATCGGGCTTGTGATGCCGGGCCGAGGCCATGATGTCGTCCCATGCCAGCGCCAGCTGCGCGCCGTCGGCGATGCCGATGCGCACGCCGCCGATGTCCGACTTGTGCAGGATGTCGGGGCTCGCGATCTTCGCGACCACCGGATAGCCCATGCCGTCGGCGATACGGCGCGCTTCTTCACGCGTGCGCGCCACGGCCACGGGCAGCAGCGGGATGCCGGCCTTCTCCAACAGGGCCTTGGCCTGCAGTTCCGAGAGGTTGCGCACCTCGTCCTGCGCCGCTGGCACTGCGGCCGGAAGGCGGCGCGCCGGGCGGCCCGCCGCGCTGCGGTGCCAGCGGCCCCATTCGGTCCAGCGCCGGATCGCGGCGATCGCCTTGCCGACCGAGCGCGGCGGCGCGAAGCCGGCTTCCACCAGCATGCGGTAGCCCTCGCCGAGCCGGTCGCTCATCCAGATCGGCACGATGGGGCTTTGCACACGCTGCTGCGCGGCGATGATGGTCTGCGCCATGCGGATGGTGGTCTCGCCGTAGTCGAGTGCGATCGGCGTGACCACGCAGCCCGTGTTGGGGTCCGCCGCCACCGCGCCGAGCGTGCTCTCGACGAGGTCGGCGTCGCTGAGCACGGCGGCCGTGGTGTCGACCGGGTTGTTGATGGCCGCGTAGTCGGGCAGCTTGCTGCGAAGCAGCTCGGTGGTCTCGGGCGCGAACTCGGCCAGCGTGAGGCCGGCGGTGCCCACCGCATCGGCGGTCAGCGCGGTGGTGCCGCCCGAGGAGCAGTACACGCCGATCGCTTCGCGTTCGCCGGGCATGGCGCGCGCGAAGAGCCAGGCCGTGTCGACCAGTTCGTCGATGTCGTCGACCTCGATCACGCCGTACTGGCGGAACACCGCGCTGTTGACCTCGGCCGAGCCTGTCAGCGAAGCTGTGTGCGACTGCGCGGCGCGCTGGCCGTACTCCGACTTGCCGACCTTCAGCGCGATCACCGGCTTGCCGTTGTCCGCCGCGCACTGGAGCGCGGCCAGGAAGCGCGGGCCGTCCTTGATGCCTTCGAGCAAGGTCACGATCACCTTGATGTCCGGCGCGGTCGCCATGTAGTGGATGAAGTCGGCCACCTGCAGGTCGACCTCGTTGCCGGTGGAGGCCCACAGGCCGATGCCGATGCCGCGCTCCATGGCCTGCATCACGTTGCGTCCCAGGCCGCCGCCCTGCGTGGCCAGGCCGATCGGGCCCTTGACCAGGTCGTGCGGAAACGACGGCGAGAAGGTCATGCCCAGGCGGGCATTGACGTTGGTCAGGCCCGGGCAGTTCGGGCCGTAGATGCGCATGCCGGCCTGCTCGGCGATCTCCTTGAGCCGGGCCTGGGCGCGTTGGCCCTCGGCACCGGCCTCGCCGAAGCCCGAGGTGAGGATGATCGCGAAGGGCACGCGCCGGGCCGCGCATTCCTCCATCACCGCGATGACGCCCGAAGCGGGCACGGCGATCACGGCGACGTCGGGTGTCTGCGGCAGCGAGGCGATGCTGGGCCAGCAGCGATGGCCGCGCAGTTCGCTCTTGGTGGGGTTGACCAGGTAGAGCTCGCCGTCGATCTGCGAATGGTCGAGCAGGTTGCTCAGGGTGCGCCCGCCGATGCTCTGCGGCCGCTCGGAGGCGCCGACCAGGGCGATGGCGCGCGGATTGATGAGGCGAGACAGGTCGGTGCTGAAGGCCGGATGGGTCATGCTGTGCGACTCCCGCGGCGTTCAGGCGATGGCCGAGATGCCGAGGATCTCGCGCCCGACGATCAGCGTCTGCACTTCGGTCGTGCCTTCCGGAATGGTCCCGCCGCGGGTGTCGCGGAAGATCCGCTCGATCGGGTAGTCGGTGGCGTAGCCCAGGCCGCCGTGTACCTGCAGCGCCATGCTGGCCACCTCGTGGGCGGCTTCTGTGGCGTAGAGCTTGGCGATGGACGCGGCGGTGCGTGCGTCGTGGCCCGAGTCGAGCGCTGCTGCGGCGCGCAGGCCCAGGGCGCGCGCGGCCTCCACGCGGATCGTCATGTCGACGATCAGCTTCTGCACCAGCTGGAAGCTGCCGATGGGCTTGCCGAACTGCGTGCGCGTGCGCGCGTAGTCAATGGAAAGGTCGAGCGCCGACTGCGCGGCGCCCACGGCGCCCATGGCGATGTTCACGCGCGCGCTGTCCAGGCCGATCAGCATCTTCTTGAGCGCGCCGCCTTCCTCGCCCAGCAGGTTTTCGCGCGGCACCTTGACGTTGTCGAAGCCCAGCTCGGCCGTGCCGGTGCTGCGCAGCACCATCGTGTCGACGCGTCGCATCTCGTAAGGCGACACGTCGCGCTCGACGAGGAAAGTGGAGAGCTGGCCCTGGCAGTCGGGGCTGAAGGTGCGGGCCACCACGATGCCGAAGTCGCCGAAGGCGCCGTTGGTGATCCACAGCTTGCGGCCGTTGAGCACGTAGTGGTCGCCCTGCAGGTCGGCGCGGGTCTGTACCTGCGCGATGTTGGAGCCCGTGCCCGGCTCGCTGATGGCGCTGAAGCAGCGGCGCTCGTTGTTCAGCAGCGGCTTGAGGAAGCGCTCCTTCTGCGCGGGCGTGGCCTCGGCCGCGAGCTTGTTGATGGCCGCGTTGGTGATGTTGAGCATGGTGCGCAGCGAAAGCCAGGCATAGCCCGCTTCCTCCATCAGCATCGCCCAGGTGAGCTGGTCCAGGCCCATGCCGCCTTCTTCTTCCGACAGCCTTCCGCCCAGGTAGCCGAACTCCGACAGGGGCTTGAGCAGCTCGAAGGGAAAGGTCTTCTCCTGGTCGTGGCGCGCGACGATGGGGGCGACCTCGCTCTTCATGAAGCGGCGGATGCTGTCGCGCAGCATGGCTTGTTCTGCAGTCTGGGTGTACACGTTGTCTCCTGTTTGATGGTGATGAAGGTGGGCCGCGCTCAAGGCTCTGCGGGAGGCGAGGCCTTGGCGCCGCGGCGGGAAGATGAAGAGGCCGGCGAAGAAGCCGTTGAAGAAGAGGCCGCTGCCGTCGCCGGCTGCTCGCGCGTCGCGCCTTCGGCGGCCTGCTTGCGGAAGACGATGGCCTTGACCTCCTGCAGCGCCTCGAGGCAGCGCTCGCGCTGGTCTCGCATGCGATGGGTGAGCCCGGCCACCGACAGGGCCAGCGTCTCGCCGCCGATCTGGCCGGCGACCGCCACTGCGGTCAGCCCTTCGCTGCCTTCGTTCTCGACCCAGATCCAGCCCTGTTCGCGCGCACGTTCCACCTGCGCTTCGAGTTCGGACAGGTCGGTGAGCGTGCCCGAGGCCAGCACGCGCAGCGGCTTCAGGCGCAGCTGGCGCGCCGCCTCTTCCGGCGTGCCGACCGCGAGGATCGCCTTGCCGAGGGCGGAGACGTGCAGCGCGAGCTTGTCGCCCACGTGCTGCATGTAGCGCAGCGCGTGGCGGCCTTCGCTGAGCGCGATGACTTTCACGACGCCGTTCTCCAGCCGGCCGCACAGGCCGGTCTCGCCGGTGCGGTCGCGCAGCAGCTCGCAGGCCTCGGCACCCACGGCGTACAGCGGGTCGCTCGCGGAGATTTCCTTGGCAACGGTGAGCAGGCGCGCGGTTGGATAGAAGCGCCGGCTGCGCGCGGTGCGCAGCAGGTAGCCCAGTTCGTGCAGCGTGTGCAGCAGGTCGGAGCAGCTGCTCTCGGGCAGGTCCATGAGGCGGGCCAGGTCCGAGTTGGACAGCTCGCGTTTTTCGCGCGCAAAGACTTCGAGCAGGGTCATCGTGCGGGCGGCTGCAGGGACGATGGTTGGCATGAATCCTCCGATAGGTCGTAGAAGTTATCGATCATAGCTACGGGAGTCATGCATTTACCGGCGATTTCAGTTGAATGATTTCCTGGAAGAGGCAGAAAACACGGTTGTCAAACAACGATGGGTTGAAGTAGTCTACGTCTATTCGTAGAAAAAACGCAATCGAATAGCGTCACAAAACCCGGAGACAACCCTTGAAAACCTTCCTCAAAGCTCTCGTCGCTGCCAGCAGCGCGCTCCTCCTCGCCACTGCAGTGCATGCGGCTGGCGAAGCCGACGGCTGGCCTTCGAAGCCGCTGACCTTCGTCGTGCCGTTTCCACCCGGCGGCATCACCGACAACACTTCCCGCCTGCTTGCGCTGAAGCTGGGCGAGAAGCTCGGCCAGCAGGTGGTCGTCGACAACCGCCCCGGTGCCGGCGGCTCCATCGGCGTGGAGTACGCGGTGCGCCAACCGGCGGACGGCTACACGCTGATCTACGGCACGCAGGGCACGCACGCGGCCAACCTCGCGCTCTACAAGAACGTGCGCTACGACCCGGTCAAGGACTTCACGCCCGTGCACGGCATGTCGGAGTCGCCGCTGATCCTGGTGATCAACCCGAACAAGCCGTTCAAGACGGTGCCCGAGCTGGTGGCGTACGCCAAACAGAACCCCGGCAAGCTCAACTTCGGCTCGGCGGGCGCGGGCACGGCCACGCACCTGACGGCGGAGCTCTTCCAGACGACCGCGGGCATCAAGATGACGCACGTGCCCTACAAGGGCAGCAGCCCCGCGTTGACCGACCTGATCGCCGGCAACCTCGACCTGGCCTTCGACTACGCGGCCGTGGTGCTGCCCTTCGTGCAGTCGGGCAAGCTCAAGGCGCTGGCCGTGACCGGCAAGTCGCGCCTGGGCAGCGCGCCCGACCTGCCGACCGTCGCCGAACTGGGCTACCCCGGCGCCGAGTCGAGCGCATGGGGCGCCATGTTCGTCTCGTCGAAGACGCCCGCGCCCATCGTCAAGCGCCTTGCCGACGCCATGGCGGAAGTCATCGTGAATCCGGAAGTCCTGGCCGCCACCGAGAAGTTCGGCAGCGTGCCGATGCGCGGCATGCGCGGCGAGAAGCTCGACGCCTTCGTCAAGTCCGAGATGACGCGCTGGCGCGAGGTGGTGCAGAACTCCGGCGCCAGGCTGGAGTAGCACGCGCGCCGCACCCCCCCCCAACTCCTCTTTTTTTCGACAACCGGGAAATCCGTTTCTATGACCACTGACCTGCGTGGCCTGCAGCCACAGCATCCGACGCTCTACCAGCTCGCGCCCGACGGCGAGTCGCTGGAGTTCCTCTACGTGCAATGTCCGGCGTGCCGAAAGCTCGTCTTTCCCGCCAACGTGCCCGGCTGCAGCCACTGCGGCGATCCGCTGCAGGGCGCCGAGAAAGTGGCGCGTCCCGGCGGCGGCAAGCTGCTGGAGTACGTCACCCTGCACGTGCCACTGCTGCCCGGCATGGAGGTGCCGCGCATCGCCGCCGACATCCTCATCGAGGACGGGCTCGTCGAGGAGGGTGTGATCGCCGGCTCCGACGAGTCGGCCCTGCATGTCGGCATGGCGTTGCGTGCCGTCGCGGTGGCGCAGCCGGGCGGCGAGACTTTCGCCTGCCGCTTCGTTCCGGCTGAAGGAGCGGCGCGATGAGCAACTGGATCGACGACAACGAAGGCGTGTACGTGGCCGGCATCGGCATGCACGCGTACCAGTTCCCGAGCGAGATGCCCTACACGCACCTGGGCCTGACCGCGGTGCGCGCCGCGCTGGCGGACGCGGGCCTGGCCTGGCCGCAGGTGAACAGCGCCTACGTGGGCACCACCTCCATCGGCATGGCGGCCGGGCGCGTGATGCTGCGGCACCTCGGCTCCAGCGGGCTCGCGGTCACGCAGGTCGAGAATGCATCGGCATCGGGCTCGTTCGCTTTCCGGCAGGCGTGCATGGAGGTGGCGCGCGGTGTCAGCGACGTGGTGCTGGCGGTGGGCGTGGACAAGCACGGCGACGCCCGGCGCGCGGCCGACAAGGAAGGCCTCGCCCGGCTGAGCGAGACGGCCAACGTGCCTGCCGTGAAGTTCGCGATGATGGCCCGCACCTACCTGCGCGAACGCGGTGCGGACGCGGCCTCCATGGCGCAGGTGGCGGTGAAGAACCATGGCAATGCCGCCCGCAACCCGTTCGCGCAGTTCCGCAAGCCGCGCACCCTCGAACAGGTGCTTGCTTCGCCGGCCGTGGCCGGCGACCTGACCGTGCAGCAATGCTGCCCGCGCGGCGAAGGCGCCGCGGCCGTCATCGTCGTGTCGGGGCGCGCGCTGCGCCGTCTGGGCCTGGACGCTTCTCGCTGCGTGCGCGTGCGCGCCTCGACCGCGTGCAGCGAAACACCCGAGACCTCCTACGGTGCCGCGGCGGTCGACCTCGTGCGCGCCAGCGCCCGCGCGGCGCTCGAACAGGCGGCGATTCCCGCAAGCCGGCTGGACCTGCTGGAGCTGCACGACGCCTTCTCGGTGGAGGAACTGCTCTACAGCGAAGCCATCGGCGTGTGCGATCAGGGCGAGGGTGCCGCATACCTGCTGCGCGGCGACTCGCGCATCGGCGGGCGCTGCGCGATCAACGCATCGGGCGGCCTCATCGGCATGGGCCATCCGCTGGGCCCCACCGGCATCGGCCAGATCGCGGAGATCACGCGGCAGCTCCGCGGCGAGGCCGGCGACCGGCAGCACGCAGGTGCCGGCTGGGGCATGGCCCACATGATCGGGCTCGGGTCGGTGGCCATCGCGCACGTCTTCTCCGGCGCCAACGCATGACGGCGCAAGCAACCGAAGGAAGCACCATGTCCGAAGAAAACAACCGGCCCGACCACGTCGAACTCTCGACGCTCACCTACCGCGTCGAGGGACACGTGGCCGTCGTGACGCTCAATCGGCCCGACCGCATGAACACGCTGGGCGGCACCATGAAGCCCGACCTCGCCCACGTGTTCTTCGAGCTGGCCCGCGCCGACGCGCGCGTGCGCGCGGTGGTGCTCACGGGCGCCGGCGAGCGCGCCTTCTGCGCCGGCGCCGACATCAAGGAACGCGCCGACCACCAGATCTGCGCCACCGACTTCTTCGTCGCCCAGAAGGCGACGCACGACCTGTTCCGCGGCATCGAGGAATTCGAGAAGCCCACGCTCGCGGCGATCAACGGCGTCGCGCTCGGCGGCGGCCTCGAACTGGCGCTGTGCTGCGACCTGCGGCTGGCGGCCGACCATGCACGGCTGGGCCTTCCCGAAGTGAAGCTCGGCGTGCTTCCCGCAGCGGGCGGCACGCAGCGGCTGCCGCGGCTGATCGGCGAGGCGCGCGCCAAAGCGCTGATGTTCACGGCCGCGCAGATCGATGCGGCCAAGGCCCTCGACTACGGCCTGGTCACGCAGGTGCTGCCCGGCGCCGAACTGCTGCCGGCCGCCATCGCACTCGCGCAGCAGATCGGCGAGATGCCGCCGCTGGCGGTGCGCTTCGTCAAGCGGGCCGTCAACCGCGGCATGCAGACCGACCTGGACAGCGGCCTCGAGTACGAGCGCTATGCCGCGGCCATGCTGGTGGACAGCGAGGACCGCAAGGAAGGCATGCGCGCCTTCGTCGAGAAGCGCAAGCCCGTGTTCCAGGGGCGCTGAGCCCCGTCCGCATTCCCCATCCATTCAAAGCAAGCAAGCAATCAAGGAAACACACATATGAAACTCGGTTTGGACTCACAGGTCGCGCTGGTGACCGGCGGCGGCCAGGGCGTGGGCCGGCAGATCTGCATCGAACTCGCACGCGAAGGCGCGCGCGTCGTGGTCAACGACCTGTTCCCCGAGCGCGCGCAGGCCGTGGCGCGCGAGATCGAGGCGCAGGGCGGCAAGGCGTTGGCAGCGCCCGCCGACATCACGCAGGCCGAGCAGGTGCAGGCCATGGTCGATGCCGCCGCGCGGCACTTCGACGCGCCGGTGCAGATCCTCGTGAACAACGCCGGCATCATTCCCGAGCGCCGCGAGAAGGGCGGTCGCACGCCGGCCTTCGTCGACATGCCGGTGGCCGACTGGGCCAAGATCGTCAACCTCAACGTGTATGGCACCTTCCACTGCTGCCACGCGGTGCTGCCCGGCATGGTTGCGGCCAAGCGTGGGCGCATCGTGAACATCATCTCGGAGGCCGGCCGGATCGGCGAGGCCAACATGGCCGTGTACTCCGGCGCGAAGGCCGCCATCGCGGGCTTCGCCAAGGCTTTGGCGCGCGAGCACGGCCGCCACGCGGTCACGGTCAATTCGATCGCCCTCGGCGCGGTCTCGCACGAAGGCATCAAGGACGGTCCGCTGCATCCCGACGCAACAGTGCAGAACAACGAACTGCTTGCGAAGATGGTGAACCTCTATCCGATCTCAAAGGGCGTCGGACGGCTGTCCAGGCCGGACGACGTCTCCGGCCTGGTCGCATTCCTGGCATCCGATCGCGCGTTGTTCGTCACTGGCCAGACGATCGGGGCATCGGGCGGTTTCGCGATGATTTGAAGTGGTTGCCGCAAACAGCGCTCATCCCTATGCGGTCCTCTATCTGGATGGCTTCCAGGCCGAGACCGCCTGCAGGAAGGCGCGCGTTTCGGCATAGGGCTCATCGCGGCCCGGCGGCATGTAGCTGAGCTTCACGACCACCGTGCGGGTGGCCGGGTCGACGTACGTGTACTGGCCTTGCAGCCCAAGGGCGTAGTACGCGCCGGTGCTCGGAAAGGTCCACCACTGGTAGCCGTATCCGCCGTTCGGCGAGTCGCTGCCGGGCACCGAGGCCGTCGCCGCCTTGACCCACTTCTCGGGAATGATCTGCTTTCCGTTCGCCCGGCCATTGTTCAGGAAAAGCAGTCCCAGGCGCGCCCAGTCCCTCGCGGTTGCATTGAATCCCGCCCCGGTGAACTCGCGGCCCACGCCCGGGCCGCCGTCCATGATGAAGAAGCCGTTGCTCTCCGCGCCCAGGGGCTCCCACAGTTTCTCGCTCATGTAGCCCGCAAAGGTGGTGCCGCTGACGCGTTCGACCAGCCAGCCGAGCACGGCCGTGTCGATCGTCTTGTAGGCGAAGTGGCTGCCCGGCGGATGCGCACGCCCGATGGTCGTGGCGACATCCGCGAAGCGCGAGGTGTTTCGCACGAGCGACGACATGTGGTTGCTCGCCGCGATGCCGGGATTCTGGAAGTCGTACCGCTCCTCGTAGTCCACTCCGGACCGCATCTCCAGCACCTGCCGGATCGACACGTCCCTGTAGGCGCCGCGCGCGAGCTCGGGGAGGTACTTGACGATCGGATCCTCGATCGAGGCGATGCGTTTCTCCTCCAGCGCGATGCCGACCAGGGTGGAGACGATGGATTTCGTCATGGACCAGCCCATGAACCGCGTGCTGTCGTCGCAAAGGTTGCGGTAGTTCTCGTAGACGATGGCGCCGTCCTTGATGACCACAAGGGCGTTGGTGTAGGTGCGGTCGAGGAAGTCCTCCGGGGTGCGGGCGGCGCCTGCGAACTCGTAGCGGAAGTTCAGCGGCGCGTCGTTGCGCGGAATGGCCCATGTCGCGCGCCGGTGGGTGACTTCCCGGGTGTCGAAGATCCGGTCCATCGAGCGGAAGGTCAGCGCGTTGATGCCCGGGTTCAGCATCTGCCAGCGCACTTCCTGGAGCGCGACGGGAACAGAAGAAACCGGCGCGCCCGCGGGCGGGGGCGGCATCGGTTGCGAATGGGCGGCGCAGGCAAGCAGTGCCAGGCCGCATGCGGTTGCGAGTCCGCGCGCTCGCAGGCTGGCGGCCATGGTTTGGAAGCCGAGTCTCATTGGCGAATTCCTTGGGTGTAGTGCCCGCTCTCGCAGGCTGAGCTTTGGAGCCGGCAGCGTAGCGAGCGGCCTTCGCGGTCAGGCCTCTGCAAATGAGGAGGGGCGGGAAACTACGGGGCTTCGCGCGTGCCAGAGCCCAGGGCGGACAGAAGCTCGATCTTGTTGCGCACGCCCAGGGCGGCGTACACGTTGCGCAGGTAGGTGCGCACTGTCGCGGGGCTCAGATCGAGCCGCTCGGCAATCTCCTTGTAGGAGCGGCCCTCGGCGTACAGGGTGGCGGCCCGGCGTTCGCGCGGGGCGAGTGGATCGCCGGGGCTTCGGTCTTCGAGCACCAGCGCGAGCAGGCGACCGCAGGGCGCGATCGACAAGCGATCCGAGCGGCCCATCGCGACGGAGCACGGCGCCTGGCGGGCCAGGTCCGCGATGTCGGGAGGCAGCATCGTTCCCTGCCAGTCGGGATGGGCCCGATGGAGGACCTGCCCCAGCCTTGCGCCCAGGTAGAGCAGGCGGCCTGCGCCATCGGCGAACGCATACGCGCTCCACGCGCGGCCCGGCACGGCGCCTTGCAGGCCGTCGAGCACATCGCGCCAGTGCTGCACGAGGTGGCGCGTGAACTCGCCGAAGATGACGGCCTCTTCATCGCGGAAAGCCGAGTCGGCACCGCGGCGGTAGATCGATACGAAGAACAGCAGCCCGCTCGCCGGCAACTCCAGCGTGATCGCCATGGCGTGATGGAGGCCGTGCCGCTTGCAGAACGCGTCGACCGTGCTCCCCGGCGCATGCCTGCCGTCGCCCGAGCCGCCGCGCAGCACCACGCCGCAGTGTGCAATGGACGCACTGGCGAACTCGTCCGCGTCGGCGAGCGCATTCCACTCCTGCGCGAAGCTGGCGCTCAGCCCGATGCTGCCGTGCAGCCAGTTCCTGGGCGGGCTGCCGTCAGAGCCGGGCGAGACTTCTCCCCACCATGCCGAGTCGAAGGGAACCAGGCTTTTCAGCACCAGAAGGGCCTCGCGGTGGATGTCCTGCGCATTGCCGGAACGAGCGAGGGTGACCAGGGCCAGAAGGCACATCCCGAAATCCCTCAGGGTGGCCAGGCCGGACTCCGCCGGTACGCTCTCCAGCGTGCGCATGGTGGATGGGGCTTGCGCGGTCATGCGGGCGAAACCGGGTGTTGGTCGGAAAAAGTGTATCTGCCAAGACTGCGGGGCTTCTTGCCGGATACGTCGAGCGCGCGGCCAGCCGGCGGCCTCGGCCGGTCAGGGCGCGAACACCTCCGGATGGGTATGGCGCCAGGCGCCGATGCAGCCGATCAGGCAGACGGTGTGGCTGATCATCGTGCGCTCGCGCTCCTGGCCGGCGAACGTGATCGCGATGTTCAGGTGTTCTTTGCGCCAGGCCAGCACCCTGCCGGAGAACCCGGGCCGCTCATGCTCCTCGTCCAGGTCGGGTGGGCCGTGCGCGTCGATGCAATCCTGCGGCGTCGAGCCGATGGCGAGGCCCATAGGAAGAGGGCCGGAAAACGGCGCCTTGATCCTGTCGTCCGATCCGGGCGCGAGAAGCTCCACGGAGCCGACGATCCATGCTTCGTCCTCGGGGTGGTTCGATCCCGTCAGTCCGTTCAGTTTTTGCGCCTGGTAGATGTCGATGCGCACGGACGCCCTGGGTATCCAGATGATCTCCTCGCTCGAGGAGAAGGCACCCGGACCGGAAACCCTCTTGACGCCCAAGGAGCCCAGTACCTCGCGAACCTTCTTGCTGTCGAAAGGCTGGCCGATCATTGCGACCAGCCGTTCTGATATTTCTTTCACTCGAGAGACCTCTGCTTCGTACGTTGCGATGGGCCGATGCCCAAGAGACGGCGCGGCATGATAGGTGATCGAGCCATGCGGGAGCTTCGGGGTCGGGCGCAAAGCCATGACAAGATGGCCGCGGCCCGGCCGACATCGGCGGATCCAGTCTTTGCCAAAGGTCGAGGCAGGCGCGCAGCCCCGGCCAAGGTTCCGCGGAACGTGGCGATGACTGCGCAAGAATCGGGCGTGACCGAGTCCGCCCTTCTTTCTTCGCACCCCCATGTCTCAGCCTCACGCGGCGTCCACCGAACTCAAGGGATTCATCCTCACCCGCCACTGGCGTGACGCACCCGCCGGCACCGAGATCGAGTACTGGCTGGCCACGGATGCAGGACCGGTGAAGGTGCTCCTGACCTCCCAGGCCTGCGTCGCGTTCGTCGCCGCCCGGCACCGCGCGGCAGTGGAGGCGCAGCTTGCCGCCATGCCAGGGATGGAGATTCGCGAGCTCGACCTGAAGACCTTCGGGCAGGAACCCGTCGTCGGTGTCTATGCAAGGCACTTCCGGCAGCTGGGCCGGTTGGCGCGTGCGCTGCAGCCGCAAGGCGTTCCTGTGCTCGAAGCGGACGTGCGTCCGCACGACCGCCATCTCATGGAGCGCTTCATTACCGCCGGCGTGCTGGTGGAAGGAGGGCGGGCAGGCCGCGCCACCGTCGTCGACGGCAAGCTCAGGCCCGCGCCAGAGTTCCGCCCGGCGCTGAAGGTGGTGTCGCTGGACATCGAAACCAGCCAGCACGAAGCGCTCTATTCCATTGCACTGGACGGCCTTCCGCAGCGCGTGGTCTTCATGCTTGGCGAGCAGCCATCCGGGCGGGATGAGCCTGCGGACTTCTCTCTCGTCTATTGCCCGACCCGCAAGGCCATGATCGAGAAGCTCAACGAATGGTTCGAGAGGAACGATCCGGACGTCATCGTCGGCTGGAGCGTCATCCAGTTCGACCTGCGGGTGCTGCAGAAGACGGCCAACGACTGCGGGACGCAACTGCTTCCGGGACGGGAGCGAGGTGCCATCGACTGGCGCACCCATCCGGGCAAGCAGGGCTATCTGTTCGCGTCAGTGGCTGGGCGGGTGATCGTCGATGGCATCGAGGCACTGCGGGCCGCGATGTGGAGCTTTCCTTCCTTCAGCCTGGAGAGCGTCTCGCAGGCGCTGCTCGGCGAAGGCAAGGCCATCGGCGACGAGTACGACAAGATGGCCGAGATCGAGCGGCGCTACCAGGAGGACAAGCCCGCGCTCGCGCACTACAACATCCGTGATTGCGAGCTCGTCCTGCGCATCTTCGAGAAGGCGAAACTGCTGCAGTTCGTGCTGGAACGAGCGCAGACCACCGGCCTGCAGATCGACCACTTCGGCGGCTCCATCGCGGCGTTCAGCCACCACTACCTGCCTCGCATGCATCGCCTGGGCTACGTGGCGCCGAACGTGGGCGAGATCCCGAGCAAGGCCTTTCCCGGGGGCTACGTGATGGACTCGAAGCCGGGCTTCTACGACTCCGTCGTGGTGCTGGACTACAAGAGCCTCTATCCCTCGATCATCCGCACCTTCCTCGTCGATCCCGTGGGCCTGGTGGAAGGCACCGGTGCCGGCGCCGCCGAGCCGGTCGCGGTCGTGCAGGGCCCCCAGGGAACGACCTTCTCGCGCACGAAGCACTGCCTGCCGGAGATCGTGACCACGCTCTGGCGCGCGCGCGACGAGGCCAAGCGGGCCGGGAACGAACCGCTGTCGCAGGCGCTGAAGCTGCTGATGAACTCGTTCGCCGGCGTGCTGGGCGCGTCGGAGTGCCGCTTCTTCAATCCCAAGCTGGTGTCGGCCATCACTCTTCGGGGCCACGAGATGATGAAGCTCACGCGCGAGTTCGTGGAACGCCGGGGCTACGAGGCCATCTACGGCGACACCGACTCCATCTTCATCTGGCTCGGGCGCACCCACACCAACGAGGAGGCGCATGCCGTCGCGGCGGGCCTCGTGAAGGACATCAACGGCTGGTGGACGCGCACCCTGCGCGAGACGCACGGACTCGAGAACTTCCTCGAGATCGAGTTCGACACCCACTACAGCAAGTTCTTCATGCCCACCATCCGCGGCTCCGACGTGGGCAGCAAGAAGCGCTATGCCGGCCTGGGCAAGGACGCCGCGGGCAAGGAGGAAATGATCTACCGCGGCCTGGAGATGGCTCGCAGCGACTGGACCCCACTGGCGCGGCAGTTCCAGGAGGGGCTGCTATCGCGCATCTTCCGCGGCGAGCCCTACGAGGAGTTCGTGAGGGAGTACGTGCGCTCGACGCTGTCGGGCGGCCAGGACGAGCTGCTCGTCTACAGGAAGCGCCTGCGCCATCGCCTGGATGCCTACCTCGTCAACGTGCCGCCGCAGGTGCGCGCCGCGCGCCTGGCCGACGAGCACAACGACCGGCTTCATCGGCCCAGGCAGTACCAGAACGGCGGCTGGATCCGGTACGTCATGACGCGCAACGGTCCGGAACCGATGGAGGCCCTCCACTCCCGGATCGACTACGACCACTACCTGAGCCGGCAGTTGCAGCCGATCGCGGATGCCATCCTGCAGCCCATGGGAGAGAGCTTCGCGGCCCTGACGAGCTCGCAGCAGCATCTTTTCTAGCCCGGCAGAGGGGGTCAGTCGCCGGGTCTTCTCAGGTTTTCAGCAACGAGCCCCGAAAGCAGACGTGCTTGCGGACGTCTGCAGCCTGCCGCTACCGCAGTGCGACCTCGGCTCCATCGGCGGCCACCATGACGCCGGGCGAAGCTTCGTCGATCTCGATGCGCACGCCCATGTGTTTCGTCGCGCTCATGTCCCGCTCGCCCGGAATGGTCATGAGCTCCAGGCAATGGACGTATTCGGCGCGCAGTGCCGGGCTCAGCACGAACTTCTGGGGATAGGCGTTGTTGTTGGCTCTCCAGTGCTCGGAGAGCTTTTCGGTCATCTGCAGGTAGAGGGTGGTCATCCGGGGATTGTCGCGGCGCCGCGGCCACCCGGATTCAGCTCAATAGCACTGGAACAGCACACCCTGCTCCGCGGGTGCCCTGCCAAGCCAGCGCGGCGTCTTGTCGCGCGCATCGCAGTAGTCGGAGGCCTGGACATAGGTCATGGCGCGCAGCACGCCTTCGCGGACTTGCATCACTTCATTGGGTGGGGTCGAGCAGCCGGCCAGGACCAGGAGAGCAAGCGGAAGCAGTGTGCGCCAATTCATCGGGGCATTCTAAGACCGCGGATCGTTGGAGCTGCGCCCGCGCTCGGGGTAGAGATACTTGAAGTATTCGCCGGAGCGGCCGAACAGCTGCCGCGCCAGCTGGACCGGATCTTCACCCTTGTGCTTCTCGTAGAGCACGGGCCCCCAGATGATGAAGCCGTCGATGCTCAGGCTCTTCGGGGAGGGCTCGATGGCCTTCCACGCATGCGCGAACTTCGAGATCCAGGCCAGCGCATCCTTGAGCGCATGGTTGGGTGGGGCGGGCGTTTCTTCGGTTGGGGGCATGGCGTGCATCCTTGCTGAAAAGGCTGTACAAATATACAGTAAACTATGCCCATGGAAAACAAGCTGTTCACAAACGGGCCTGGCGGCTCGACGACTGTCCGGCATGTCCATCCGGTTTTCTGATTTCTCCTTGACGGGTAAACCGTCCCCCGCCGGTCAACCTGAGCGGGGGCCTTGATGCATTGCCAAGCAGATAGGCATTTCAAGCCCAGCCTCGTGCTGGGCTTTTTTTTGCAGGTGGCACCCGTGTGCGGCCCCGTGAAGCCGCGCTTCTTTTTGCCTGGGCGCAAGGCTATAGTCGGCAGGCACTGTCACATTGCAGTCACTGCAATCTCCCGCTCTCGCCCGCCTGCCCAGATCCCGAAAAGGACGCCCGTGCCGGATTCCCTGACCTCCGAGTTGACCAGCTACTACGACACGGTGCCCTATGACTCGCATCCGTTCCCGCAATCGGCGATGGAGCACCTGGAAGCGCTGGCCTTTCTCTTCGGTCTCGACGTTCCCCCTCCCGCAACGGCCCGCGTGCTCGAACTCGGCTGCGCCGCCGGCGGCAACCTGATTCCCTTCGCGGCACGCCATCCCCAGGCGCGCGCGGTCGGCGTCGACCTGTCGACCGTGCAGGTGGCGCAGGGCATGGCGGCCATCGCGCGTGCGGGGCTCTCGAACATCGAGCTCAGGGCTTTCAATCTCGCGGACATCGATGCCTCGTTCGGCCAGTTCGACTACATCGTCTGCCACGGCGTCTACAGCTGGGTGCCGGCCCCGGTGCAGGAGGCGATCCTGCGCATCTGCGCCGAAAACCTCGCACCGGACGGCGTTGCCTACGTCAGCTACAACGTGTACCCCGGCTGGAAGGCCCGCGAGATCGTGCGCGACGCGATGATCCTGCGCGGCGGCCCCCGCGACTCTCCCGACGAAAAGCTCTCCTATGCCCGCGGCATGCTCGACTTCCTCGAGCAGTCGGCCCGCGCCGACAGCGTGCTCAAGAAGACGCTCGAAGAGGCGATGCCCATCGTGCGCAACGCCAACAGCTCCTACCTGCTGCACGAGTTCCTCGAACCCTGCAACGCGCCGTGCTATTTCAAGGAGTTCGTCGCGCGCGCGGAGGCCTGTGGCCTTGCCTATCTTTGCGATGCCGAGCCGTCGACGATGTTCGTGCAGAACTACGGCGAGAAGGTGCGCGATCCGCTGCTGCGCGAATGCGGCGGCAGCCAGGTGCTCATGGAGCAGTACCTCGACTTCCTGGTCAACCGCACGTTCCGGCAGACGCTGCTGGTGGGGCAGTCGCATGCCAGGGACATCCGCTACAAGCTGCAGCCCGGGCGCATCCGCCAGCTCGAACTCGCCGGCATGTTCAAGACCGAGGACGGCACCGCGCTCTCGCTCGACGCGCGCGAGCAGCCCTGCAATGCGCAGCGCGGCCTCAAGGTCACGATGCGGCTGCCGGTGCACAAGGCGGTGGCGCATCTGCTCGACACGCGCTATCCGGCCTCGATGTCCGCCGGGGCCCTCATCGGGGCAGTGGCCGGGCTGGTGGGGCAGCCCGTAGCGGCGGTCGAGCCGGCCGTGATGGCCATGGTCGAGGAGCTGCTGATCCTCGGCGCCTTGCGCTTCAGGCGCTCGCCGGTGCTCACGGCCGATGCGATTTCCAGCCTGCCCCAGGCGCTTTCCGCGGTGCGGGGCTCGGTGGCCCTGGTGGCGGGCGCCAGCGTCACGGCCAGCACCTGCAACCAGTGGCACGAGCACGTGACGGTGTCGCTGCTCGAACGCAGCCTGCTGCCGCTGCTCGACGGCACCCATTCGCACGAGGCGCTGGCAGAGCATCTCGAAGCCGAGGTGCGCAGCGACCGGCTGCGCTTCGTCAAGGACGACAAGCCGCTGACCGACCCGGCGGCCGTCCGGGAGTTCGCGCGCCAGCAGGTCGCGATCGCGCTCGACGCATTGCGCCGCAAGGCGCTGCTGACGGCCTGACCCTATCGATCGGCAAGACACACACATCAGATTCTTCAACACGCTCTAGAGGAGACTTCAACATGCAACAAATCCACTGGACTCCCAGGCTGAGGGGCGCCGTCGCGGCGGTGCTCGCGCTGGCCGCGGCCGGCGCGTCGAACGCCGCTTCTGTGGCGCCCGTCGCGGCCGAGAACGGCATGGTCGTGAGTGCCCAGCACCTGGCCACCAAGGTCGGCGTCGACGTGCTCAAGCGCGGCGGCAACGCGGTCGATGCGGCGGTGGCCGTGGGCTATGCGCTGGCGGTGGTCTACCCCGCGGCCGGCAACCTCGGCGGCGGCGGTTTCATGACCGTGCAACTGGCCGACGGCCGCAAGACCTTCCTCGACTTCCGCGAGAAGGCACCTCTGGCCGCCACGGCCAACATGTACCTCGACAAGGACGGCAACGTCATCAAGGGCCTGAGCACCAAGGGCCACCTTGCCGTGGGCGTGCCGGGCAGCGTCTCGGGTATGGAATACGCGCGCGAGAAGTACGGCACCATGAAGCGCGGCGACCTGCTCGCCCCGTCGATCCAGCTGGCAGACAAGGGCTTCGCGCTGCAGCAGGGCGACATCGACCTGCTCGCCACCGCCACGGCCGACTTCAAGGAAGACCCGGCCACGGCCGCCATCTTCCTGAACAAGGGCGAGCCCTACAAGGTGGGCGACAAGCTGGTGCAGAAGGACCTGGCCAAGACCCTGCGCGAGATCAGCGCCAAGGGGACCGACGGCTTCTACAAGGGCTGGGTCGGCAATGCCATCGTGGCCTCCAGCCAGGCCGGCAAGGGCCTGATCACGCAGGCCGACCTCGACCAGTACAAGACGCGCGAAATGGCTCCCGTGGAGTGCGATTACCGCGGCTACCGCGTGGTGTCGGCGCCCCCGCCGAGCTCCGGCGGCGTGATCATCTGCGAGATGCTCAACATCCTCGAGGGCTATCCGCTCAAGGACCTGGGCTACCACTCGGCACAGGCCGTGCACTACCAGATCGAAGCCATGCGCCACGCCTACGTGGACCGCAACAGCTACCTGGGCGACCCCGACTTCGTGAAGAACCCGCTGGAGCGCCTGCTCGACAAGGGCTACGCCGAGAAGATCCGTGCCGTCATCGATCCGAAGAAGGCCGGCGTCTCCAAGGACATCAAGCCCGGCGTCGCGCCGCACGAAGGCAGCAACACCACCCACTACTCGATCGCCGACAAGTGGGGCAACGCGGTCTCGGTGACCTACACGCTGAACGACTGGTTCGGCGCCAAGGTCACGGCCGCCAAGACCGGCGTGCTGCTGAACGACGAGATGGACGACTTCACCTCGAAGGTGGGCGTGCCCAACCTCTACGGCCTGGTGCAGGGCGAGGCCAACAAGATCGAGCCGGGCAAGCGCCCGCTGAGCTCCATGAGCCCGACCATCGTGTCCAAGGACGGCAAGCCGGTGATGGTGGTCGGGACCCCGGGCGGCAGCCGCATCATCACTGCGGTGATGCTGACCATGATCAACGCCATCGACTACGGCATGAACGTGCAGGAGGCCGTGGACGCGCCGCGCTTCCACCAGCAGTGGCTGCCCGACGTCACCAATGTCGAGACCTACGCGCTGAGCCCCGACACGCGCAAGATCCTGACCGACATGGGCCACAACCTGGGCGTGCCGCAGCCGGCCAACCACCTGGCGGCGATCATCGTCGGCGCTCCTTCGCTGGGCGGCAAGCCGGTGGGCAACAACCGCTTCTACGGCGCCAACGACCCCCGCCGCAACACGGGCCTGGCGGCAGGGTACTGATCCTGCGGCAAACTCGAAGGCGGTCGTGCCCTGGTGGCGCGGCCGCTTTTTTCTTTTCCCATGCATCTGCAAGACATCCTCTACACCCAGGGCTTCGGCACGCGCCGCGTGTGCGCGGGGCTGGTCCAGCAAGGCCACGTGAGCATCGGCGGCGAAGTGGTGGACGACCCGTTCGCCGACCTGGAACCCGAAGGACTCCACTACATCGTCCAGGGCACCCCGTGGGAGTACCACGAGAAGGCCTACCTGATGCTGCACAAGCCCGCCGGCACCGAGTGCTCGCAGAAGCCCTCGACCTATCCGAGCATCTACACGCTGCTGCCGTCACCGCTGCGGCTGCGGCCCAACAAGGGCGCGGTGCAGGGTGTGCAGGCCATCGGCCGGCTCGACCAGGACACCACCGGCCTGCTGCTTCTGACCGACGACGGCCAGTTCATCCACAAGATGGGCTCGCCCAAGCACCACGTGCCCAAGGTCTACGAGGTGACGGCCAAGCACCCGGTGGACGAGGCGCAGATTGCGAAACTGCTGGCCGGCGTGGTGCTCGACGACGATCCGAAGCCGGTACGCGCCGCCGCCTGCGAATCCGACGGCCCGCTGCACCTGCGGCTCACCCTCACCGAGGGCAAGTACCACCAGGTCAAGCGCATGCTGGCCGCGGTCGGCAACCGGGTGGAGGGGCTGCACCGCTCGCGCATCGGCGAGCTGGCGCTGCCTGCCGAACTCGCGCCCGGGCAGTGGCGTTGGCTGACCGCCGAAGAGGTGGCGGGCCTGCGTGCGCCGGCCAAACCCGCCAAGGCGTTGAAATAGAAGGGAAAAACGCAAGGAAAACGCTGAGAAACGGGGGAAAAGGGCACGGTCCCGGTCAGCCAGTCTTAAGGGCCGGCCGTTAACATTCCGAACTCTCTCCCGGAACATTCCCTTGCGACTCCCAGCCCGACCGAATGGCCGCCTCGCGGCTTTCCTGCTTGCCTGCATGACGGCCTTCGCGGCCCATACCGCCGCCGCAGCGCCAGAACCCCCTCCGATCTTCGTGCTCAACTCGCTGGACGCGAACGTGAGCGTGATCAATCCCGTCGACTGGACGGAAAAGCAGCGCATTCCCACCGGCAAGGAGCCGCACCACATCTACATGACGCCAGACGAGAAGTCGGTCATCGTGGCCAATTCGGCGGGCGACTCGCTGACCTTCCTGAACCCCCGCACGGCGGAAGTGCAGCGCGTGGTCTACGGCATCATCGATCCGTACCAGCTGCAGTTCTCGCGCGACATGAAGTGGTTCGTCACGGCGGGCAACCGCCTGAACCACGTCGACGTCTACCGCTGGGACGGCAAGGACCTGAAGCTGGCCAAGCGCATCGCCAGCGGCAAGACGCCCAGCCACATCTGGATCGACAACACCAGCACCATCGCCTACGTGACGATGCAGGACAGCGACGAGATGATCGCCGTCGACCTGCCCACCCAGACCATCAAGTGGCGCACCGCCACCGGCGCCATGCCGGCCGACATCTTCGGCGTGCACAACGACAAGACCCTGCTCGTGGGCCTCACCGGCAGCGACGGCGTGCAGGTGTTCGACGTGGCCGGCGCCGAGCCGAAACTGGTCGGCAAGATCCCCACCGGCAAGGGCGCCCACGCCTTCCGCTCGGCCGGCGACGGCAAGACCGTGTTCGTGAGCAACCGCGTGGCCAACAGCATCAGCCGCATCGACCTGGCGACGCTGAAGGTGGTCGCCACCTACCCGGTGCCCGGCGGTCCCGACTGCATGGACGTGTCGGCCGACGGCAAGACGCTCTACGTGACGTCGCGCTGGGCCAAGAAGCTGAGCGTGGTCGACCTGGCCAGCAACAAGGTCGTGCGCCAGGTCAACGTCGGCCGTTCGCCTCACGGCGTGTGGACGCTGGACCATGCCAGGCGCATCTAGGCGCGCCGGCCTGGCCGTCGCGGCTTCCATGGTCGCGCTGGCGGCGGTGCCGTCTCCCGGCGCCTGGGCGGCGCAGGAGCCCCCCGCCTGCGAAAAGCCCGTCTACCTGACCTTCGACACCGGCCACATGGGCATCGCGCCTCTGGTGGCCGACGTGCTCAAGCGGCAGGACGTTCGCGTCACCTTCTTCGCCGCCGCCGAGCGCACTCAGACCGACGGCGACAGCCTCGACGACCACTGGGCGCCGTGGTGGAAGGCGAGGGCGGCCGAGGGCAACGAATTCGGCTCCCACACGTACGACCACGCCTATTGGCGCGCCGACGTGAAGGGTTCGCCGCCGTCCTTCCGCATCAAGCCCTCGGCCGGCCCGCAGAACGGCAAGGAATCGACCTGGAGCGCGGCCGAGTACTGCGCCAACATAAAAAAGGCTTCCGACCGGCTGGCGGCGGTCACCGGAAAGAAGCCACTGCCGCTGTACCGCGCTCCGGGCGGCAAGACCTCGCCCGCGCTGCTGGCTGCGGCCGAAGGCTGCGGCTACAAGTACGTGGGCTGGGCGCCCGCCGGCTTTCTCGGCGACGAGCTGCCGAGCGAGAAATTCAGCAACGCGAAGCTGCTCACGCAGGCGCTGGACACCATCCGCCCCGGCGACATCCTGCTGGCGCACCTGGGCATCTGGTCGCGCAAGGACCCGTGGGCGCCGGCCAACCTCGAGCCGCTGATCGTCGGCCTGAAGGCCAAGGGTTTCTGCTTCCGCACGTTGCGCCAGCATCCGGACTTCAAGGCCTGGATCGCCTCCCATCCCTGAACGACTGAACGACGAGTTTTCCTGACCGTGATCGACTGGCTGACAGACGCCTTTTCCGCCATGCAGGGCTGGTTCTTCGAAACCGCCGTGCAGCCGCTGGTCTACGCCGTGGGGCTGGGCGGCTGGACCGAGGACGCCTTCGACGCCACCGGCTGGCTGCTGGTGGGCATGATCCAGATCCTGGTGCTGCTGGCCATCATCGGGCCGCTGCAGCGCTGGCGTTCGGCGGAGCCGGTGGTCGACCGCCACGCGATCCGCATCGACGTGCTCTACACGCTGATCCACCGGCTGGGGCTGTTCCGGCTGGCGATGTTCTTCACGCTGCAGCCCTTCTTCGACGACGCCATGGGCGTGCTGCGCACGGCGGGGTGGGGCACTTTCCACCTCGACGAGGTGTGGCCGGGCGTCACCGACATTCCCTGGGTTGCCTTCGCCATCTACCTCGTGGTGCTCGATTTCGTGGGCTACTGGATCCACCGGGGCCAGCACCAGTTCAACTGGTGGTGGGGGCTGCATTCGCTGCACCACTCGCAACGCCAGATGACGATGTGGAGCGACGACCGCAATCACCTGCTCGACGACATCATCCACGACGCGCTGATCGTCATCGTCGCGCAGCTCATCGGCGTGGCGCCGGGGCAGTTCATCGCCTTCGTCGCCTTCACCCAGCTCAGCGAGAGCCTGCAGCACGCCAACCTGCGGCTGAGCTTCGGCGCCATCGGCGAGCGGCTGTGGATCAGCCCGCGCTTCCACCGGCTGCACCACAGCATCGGGCTGGGCCACGAATCGAACGGCCCCACCACCCTCGGCGGCCACAACTTCGGCGTGCTGCTGCCTTGGTGGGACATGCTCTTTCGCACCGCCAACTTCGATAACCGCTACGACCCGACGGGCATCCGCGACCAGGTGGAGCCCCGTGCCGACGGCCGCGTGCGCGACTACGGCCGCGGCTTCTGGGCGCAGCAATGGCTGGGACTGAAGCGAATGGTCGGTCGCGGTTGAGGGGCTCCGGGCCCTGAACCGCGTGCCCGAGGCGTTATCCTCGCTGCCTCATGCGCCTGCTCCTCGACTCCTTCTGGCGCGCGGTCGCCTATTGCATGCTGCCGCGTGTGATCGTGCTGTCGCTGCTGCCGCTGGGGCTCATGATCGTGCTGGCCGCGGCGCTGGGCTACTTCTACTGGGACGCGGCCGTGGTCTGGACGCGCGGCGCGCTCGACGCCTGGCCGCTGCTGTCGAGCTTCTGGTCGTGGCTCGGCCGCCTCTTCTCCGGCGACGTCACTTCCGTGCTGGCATCGCTGGTCGTGGTGTTCGCCGCCACGCCGGTGATCGTGGTGGTCTGCCTGCTGATCGTGGCCGGTTTCATGGCTCCCGCGTTGACGAAGCTGGTCGGCGAACGGCGTTTTCCGGGGCTGGAGCAGAAGAAGGGCGCTTCCTTCCTCGGCAGCGTGGCGCGCTCGCTGGCCGCCACCGTGCTGGCGGTGATCGCGCTGGTGGTGTCGATGCCGCTGTGGCTCATTCCTCCGCTGGTGCTGATATTGCCGCCGCTGATCTGGGGCTGGCTCACCTACCGCGTGATGAGCTTCGACGCACTGGCCGAGCATGCCAGCCCCGAGGAGCGCGCCGCGCTCATCCGAGCGCACCGGGTGCCGCTCTTGTGCATCGGCGTGCTGTGCGGCTACCTGGGCGCCGCGCCCAGCATCGTCTGGGCGTCGGGCCTGCTGTTCGCCGCCGCCTTCTTCGTGCTTGTGCCGATCGCCATCTGGATCTACACACTGGTTTTCGCCTTCTCGGCGCTCTGGTTCGCCCACTACTGCCTCGACGCGCTCGCGCAGCTGCGCGCCCGGCGCGCGGCGGCGGAAGCATCCGCGGCCGGCGGCACGCCCGCCATCGAGGCCGATGAAGCCAGCAAGGCCGCTCTTTCCCAATGGGGTTCTCCATGACTCGCGCATTCGGTCTCATCGTCGTCGGCGACGAGATCCTCTCCGGCAAGCGTGCCGACAAGCACATGTCCAAGGTCATCGAGCTGCTCGCCGCCCGCGGCCTGCAGTTGGGCTGGGCCGAATACGTGGGCGACGAGCCCGCCCGCATCACGGCGGCGCTGCAGCGCGCCTTCGCCTCGGGCGACGTCGTCTTCTCGACCGGCGGCATCGGCGCCACGCCCGACGACCACACCCGCCAGTGCGCGGCCAGGGCGCTGGGCGTGCCGCTGGCGCTGCACCCCGAGGCCGAGCTGCTGATCCGCGAGCGCATGCAGGACACCGCGCGCGAGCAGGGCGTGCCCTACGAGCCCGACCGGGCCGACAACGTGCACCGGCTCAACATGGGCGTGTTTCCGCAGGGCGCCACGCTCATATACAACCCGTACAACAAAATTCCGGGCTTCAGCGTGGGCGACGTGCACTTCGTGCCGGGCTTTCCCGTCATGGCCTGGCCGATGATCGAATCGGTGCTCGACGGGCGTTACGCCAGCCTGTTCGCCAGCAACGCGGTTGCCGAGAAGTCCGTGATCGTTTTCGGTGCCATGGAGGCCACGCTGACCCCCCTCATGGAAGCCATCGAGGCCGCCCACGCCGGCGTCAAGGTGTTCAGCCTGCCCAGCGTCGACCACCCGACCTACGGCCGCCACATCGAACTGGGCGTCAAGGGCGACGCGGGCCGGCTCGACGCCGCCTATGCCCAGCTCATCGAAGGCCTGCACACTTTTGACGCCAAGCTCGGCCCCGAATTGGTGCGATAAAAATTAATGCACCAAAATAGTGAATTTCCGCCTTCATTTGGGTTCCATGGCGGCCATCGAAGCCTCATCCGGCGAGGCGACAATGGCACAGAAACTGCATCCCACGTCCCTGTATTCCTAACCACCATCCAACTCAGGAGAAACTGATGGCAAAGACCGTCGCCGATGTACTCAAGCTCGTCAAGGAAAACGAGGTCAAGTTCGTCGACTTCCGCTTCACCGACACCCGCGGCAAAGAGCAGCACGTGACCGTGCCGGTCTCGGCTTTCGACGAAGACAAATTCACCTCGGGCCACGCATTCGACGGCTCGTCCATCGCCGGCTGGAAGGGGATCGAAGCTTCGGACATGCAGCTCATGCCCGACCCGAACACCGCCAACATCGATCCGTTCTTCGAAGAGACGACGATGATCCTGACCTGCGACGTGATCGACCCCGCCGACGGCAAGGCCTACGAACGCGATCCGCGCTCGCTTGCCAAGCGCGCTGAGGCGTACATGAAGGCATCGGGCCTGGGCGACACCGCCTACTTCGGTCCGGAACCCGAATTCTTCGTCTTCGACGGCGTGCGCTGGAAGAACGACATGTCGGGCTGCTTCGTGAAGATCGAGTCCGAAGAAGCCTCGTGGAACACCGACAAGGAGTTCGAGCACGGCAACAGCGGCCACCGTCCCGCGGTCAAGGGCGGCTACTTCCCGGTTCCCCCGGTCGACAGCTTCCAGGACATGCGCTCGGAAATGTGCCTGGTGCTCGAATCGCTGGGCATCCCGGTCGAAGTGCATCACCATGAAGTGGCCAACGCCGGCCAGCTCGAGATCGGCACCAAGTTCAGCACGCTGGTGCAGCGCGCCGACTGGGTCCAGCTGCAGAAGTACGTGATCCACAACGTGGCCCACGCCTACGGCAAGACCGCCACCTTCATGCCCAAGCCCGTCGTCGGCGACAACGGCTCCGGCATGCACGTGCACCAGTCGGTCTGGAAGGACGGCAAGAACCTGTTCGCCGGCGACGGCTATGCAGGCCTCTCGGACTTCGCCCTGCACTACATCGGCGGCATCATCAAGCACGCCCGTGCCCTGAACGCCATCACGAACCCCGGCACCAACAGCTACAAGCGCCTGGTCCCCGGCTTCGAGGCTCCGGTGAAGCTGGCCTACTCGGCCAAGAACCGCTCGGCATCGATCCGCATTCCGTTCGTGGCCAACCCGAAGGGCCGCCGTGTCGAAGCGCGCTTCCCCGATCCGCTGATGAACCCGTACCTCGGTTTCGCGGCCCTGCTGATGGCAGGCCTCGACGGCGTGGAAAACAAGATCCATCCGGGCGAAGCCGCCAGCAAAGACCTGTACCACCTGCCGCCGGAAGAAGACGCGCTGATCCCGACCGTCTGCCACAGCCTCGACCAAGCCCTGGAAAACCTGGACAAGGACCGTGCGTTCCTGACCAAGGGCGGCGTGTTCACCGATGCCTACATCGACGCGTACATCGACCTGAAGATGCAGGAAGTCACGCGCTTCCGCATGGCGACCCATCCGGTCGAGTTCGACATGTACTACTCCCTGTAATCGGTTCCCCCCAGACTGCATGCGCCTTCCTCACGGGAGGTGCAGGCCTGATGGGTCATGAAGGACGGCTCGGCCGTCCTTTTTCTTTTGGGCGGAACATCTGGTCACTTTTGCCGTCGAATTGCACGAAAATGCGCCTTTGTCGCCGCTCTCCACCGATACACATGAAGACTGCTTCCCTCATTTTCCTGGCTGGTTCATTGGTCGCGTTGCCGGCGCTTTCGCAGGAGCGCGTCTGGCGCTGCGGCAACGAATACACGAACAACTCCACCATCGCGCAGCAGAAGGGCTGCAAGGTGATGGAAGGCGGCAACGTCACGGTGGTGCAGGGCACGAGGGCTTCGGGCGGCGGTTCCGCATCTTCCTCTTCGGGCGGTGGCTCCTCGGCGGCGCGTTCACCGGCCGGCAGCCCCCGCGTGGAAGGCGTCGACCAGCGTGCCCGTGACGGCGAGGCGCGCGCGGTGCTCGAGGCCGAGCTCAAGAAGGCCGAGGCGCGGCAGGCCGAGCTGCAGAAGGAATACAACAACGGCGAGCCCGAGAAGCAGGGCAGCGAAGGCCGCAACTACCAGAAATATCTGGACCGCGTCGCCGAGATGAAGGCCGAGCTGGCGCGCAACGAGAGCGACATCGCCGGCATCCGCCGCGAGATCGCCCGGCTGCCCGCCAAGCAGCCTCAGTAAGACGCCATGGTGTTCGGGAAGAAGGCGGCCGGCGCCAATTCGCGCTTCCAGTCCTTCGACCTGCTGTCCACGCTGATCGCGGTGGTCGACAGCAAGGGCTCGGTACTGTTCGCCAACGCGGGGCTCGAGGACGCGCTCGGCACATCGCGCCGCACGCTCGAAGGCTCCCAGTTCGGCGCGTGCTTCCACGAGCCGCAGGTGCTGCGCACGGCCATCGACGGCGCGAGCAGCAACGACTTCGCCACGCTGCGCTACGAAGCCTTCCTGCGCCGCGTGAACCACGAGCTGATGCCGGTGCAGGTTTCGCTCGCGCACGGCGAGAAGAAGGGCGAGCTCATCATCGAAATGTCGCCGCTGGAGCAGCAGGTGCGGCAGGACCGCGAGGAGCGGCTCATCGACCAGGCGCAGGCGAACAAGGAGCTCATCCGCAACCTTGCGCACGAGATCAAGAACCCGCTGGGCGGCATTCGCGGCGCCGCGCAGCTGCTGCAGATGGAGGTCGAATCGCGCGACCTCGTCGAATACACCCAGGTCATCATCCACGAGGCCGACCGGCTGCAGACGCTGGTCGACCGGCTATTAGCGCCGCACCGCCGCCCGCACGTGGTGGGCGACGTCAACATCCACGAAGTCTGCGAGCGGGTGCGCTCGGTCATCCTCGCGGAGTTTCCGCGCGACCTGCACATCGAGCGCGATTTCGACGTTTCCATTCCCGAGTTCCGCGGCGATCGCGAGCAGCTCATCCAGGCCACGCTGAACATCGCGCACAACGCGGCGCAGGCGCTGGCGGAGCGCCGCGCGGCCGGTGACGCGCAGATCACTTTCAAGACGCGGGTGGCCCGCCAGGTGATCTTCAACAAGCAGTGGTATCGACTGGCACTGGAATTGCATGTAATCGACAATGGACCGGGTGTGCCGGACACGATCAAGGACCGCATCTTCTATCCGCTCGTATCGGGCAGGGAAGGCGGGACCGGGCTGGGATTGACGCTCGCGCAGACTTTTGTGCAACAGCATCACGGCGTGATCGAGTGCGACAGCGTCCCGGGCCGAACCGATTTCAAGATATTGATACCGCTGCCCTAGCGCAGCCACCGGCAACAGAGGAGATGCATGAAGCCGATCTGGATAGTTGATGACGACCAATCGATTCGCTTCGTGCTCGAGAAGGCTCTGCTGCGCGAAGACCTGCCCACGCGCAGCTTCACCAACACGCGCGAGGTTCTGGCGGCACTCGAGCAGGCCGCCGACGATGACCAGCTCGCGCCCCAGGTCCTGGTGAGCGACATCCGCATGCCCGGCGGTTCCGGGCTCGACCTGCTCGACAAGATCAAGGCCCTGCACCCGGGCCTGCCCGTCATCATCATGACGGCGTTCTCCGACCTCGACAGCGCCGTCTCGGCCTTCCAGGGCGGCGCCTTCGAATACCTGCCCAAGCCCTTCGACCTGCCGCGCGCGGTCGAGCTCATCCGCCGTGCGGTCGACGAAAGCCAGCGCGAGGAAGTGGCCGAGGAGCGCATGGTCGCCGCGCCAGAGATGCTCGGCCAGGCGCCCGCCATGCAGGACGTGTTCCGCGCCATCGGGCGTCTTTCGCAGAGCAACGTCACGGTGCTCATCACCGGCGAATCGGGCTCGGGCAAGGAGCTGGTGGCGCGCGCGCTGCACAAGCACTCGCCGCGCGCCAACGGCCCGTTCGTGGCCATCAACACCGCCGCCATCCCCAAGGACCTGCTGGAGAGCGAACTCTTCGGCCACGAGCGCGGCGCCTTCACCGGCGCGCAGACCATGCGCCGCGGCCGCTTCGAGCAGGCCGAGGGCGGTACGCTCTTCCTCGACGAAATCGGCGACATGCCCTTCGACCTGCAGACGCGCCTGCTGCGCGTGCTGAGCGATGGCCATTTCTACCGCGTGGGCGGCCACAACTCGGTGAAGGCCAACGTGCGCGTCATCGCGGCGACCCACCAGGACCTGGAGCAGCGCGTCAAGCTCGGCGGCTTCCGCGAAGACTTGTTCCACCGCCTCAACGTGATCCGCCTGCGCCTGCCGGCGTTGCGCGAACGCGGCGAGGACGTGCCCGCGCTCACGCGCCACTTCCTGCAGGTGAGCGCGCGCCAGCTCGGCGTGGAGCCCAAGCGCATCTCTGATGCTGCATTGGCGAAGCTCGCGGCATTCAATTTCCCGGGCAACGTGCGCCAGCTGGAAAACATCTGCCACTGGCTGACGGTGATGGCACCGGCCCAGCTGATCGAGGCGAAGGACCTGCCGCCCGAAGTGATGATGGCGGGCGGCACCGGTGCCGAAGCGCATGCCGTGGCCGACGCGCCGTTCGTCGCATCGACGCCCGTGGCGGCACAGCCTGCGCCCTCACTGCCGGTGACCAGCGGCGAGGCGGTGTCCTCCGCGCATGCCGTCTCCGAACACGCCGAGACTCATGCTCCAGCAGCGAGCACCACCAGCAGCTGGGAAGGCGGCCTGGAAGCCGAGGCGCAGGCCCTGCTGGCTGCCGGCCGCACCGACGTATGGGACGTGCTTTCGCGCCGATTCGAGTCGAGGCTGATCCTCACCGCGCTGGCCAACACGCGCGGCCGGCGCATCGAGGCCGCGCAGAAACTGGGCATCGGGCGCAACACCATCACCCGGAAGATCCAGGAACTCGGCATCGAATGAAAAAGGCCCCTTCAGGGCCTTTTTTCCTTCTTCCGCTTCGCTCTTTCAGCGGCTGCGCTGCCCCTGCGTCAGCGAATCGATCTGGAACTTGTCGCTGCGGTCCCAGAGCCAGGTGTCCACGTAGGTGTGGCCTCCGAGCTTGCCCGGGTTGGGCAGGGGAGAGGCGGCCTTGATCATCTCCGCGATCATCGGCGCCACCTCCGGCGCATGGCTCGGCGTTCGGCTGAAGGTGACGTTCACCACCTTGCCCGTCGCGTCGATGTCGGTCTCGACCACTACCACCGCATACACCAGCGGCGGCAGCTTGCCCTTGTAGATGCGGCTCGCATACTTGTTGTAGATGTGTCGCGCGCCGATCTTGCGGTAGGCGCGCACCGCGGGCGTCTGCGCGGTGATGAGCCGCACGGTCGGCACCTCGCGGCCGTCGGTCGTGGTCTCGCCGGTGGAAGAGGGCGGGGTGCCCTTGTTGTCGCCTTCCTCCGCCTTGTCGGCCGGCTTCAGCAGCGAACAGGCCGAGAGCATCAGCGCGACGGCGGCCACCGCCAGTTTGCGCGCGGCCATGGCCTAGGCCCCCAGGTCCAGGTCGAGCACCACCGGGGCATGGTCGCTCGGTTTTTCCCACTTGCGCGGCACGCGGTCGATGATGCAGCCCTTCACGCGCGGCACCAGCGGCTCGCTCACCAGGATGTGGTCGATGCGCAGGCCGCGGTTCTTCTGGTAGCCCAGCATGCGGTAGTCCCACCACGAGTAGCTTTTCTCGGGCTGCTCGAACATGCGGAAGCTGTCCTTCAGGCCGAGATCGAGCAGCGCCTTGAAGTGGTTGCGTTCTTCGGTCGTGTGGTGGATGGTTTCCTTCAGGCCCACGGGGTCGAAGCTGTCGCGGTCTTCGGGCGTGATGTTGAAGTCACCCAGCAGCACGAGGTTCGGGTTGGCCGCCAGTTCCTGCCGCAGCGCGTCGCGCAGCGCGTCGAGCCACTTTATCTTGTATTCGAACTTGTCCGTACCCGGCGCCTGGCCGTTGACGAAGTAACCGTTGACCACGCGCAGCGGACCCGACGCTGTCTCCACCGTGGCCGCGATCACGCGCGACTGGTCGTCGCTGAAGCCGGTGATGTTCTTCACCACGTCGCCCACCGGCGCGAGGCTGAGGATGGCAACGCCGTTGTAGGTCTTCTGGCCGAACACCGCGGCCTCGTAGCCGGCCGACTTGAGCACGTCGAGCGGGAATTTGTCGTCCGTCATCTTCAGCTCCTGCAGGCACAGCACGTCGACAGGGTTGGCGATGAGCCAGTCGAGCACGTGCTGCAGGCGCGCGGTGAGGGAGTTGACGTTCCAGGTGGCTATTTTCATGAAATTCGCTAAGTTATTGAGTGCATTTGGCGGTTCGTACCCTTTGGCATACCCGTTTTTTGAACCGCTGCCCCTGGGCCGCGGGTACACCGACCCAGCCAGCTTAGCAAAAGCCCCGGGCGAAGCTGGTAGCAAAAAGCACCGGACGGCATCGGCGTTGTCGTCGTGAGCGTGTTCTGGCTTCCGGGCTGACGGCTCCACGTCGTTCCAGCGCAAACAAAATGCCGATGACTTTCTGCACTGGGATCTTTGCGCCCCTCACAGAGAGACTTCGAAGACTCAAATCCTTGGTCTCAGGAGGGCACGTCGTGAAGAGAAACGTTTTGCACGCATCGGTCGCGATGACCGCTTCGAATGGTGGCTGCAAGGAGCGGTCACGAACGAAAAGCCGGATTGTCGCGGCGTCGGCATCCGTACTTGTTCTGGGCGTGCTTCAAGGCTGCGGGGGCGGAGGCGGCAGCGGTGGCGGCGGACTCGCCCTGTCTCTGGCCGCGTCGTCCGGCGACAAGCCGGCAATGGCATCCGATACCGCACCGTCATCCAAATCCGAGACGCTTCCTGTATCCGATCCGGGCGAGTGCCTGACGGCACCGCAGCCCGGTTCGATCGCGGATGTGGGCAACGGGATCGAGGGTGTCTGGGAGGCGCCACCGCTCGCCGGAGGCTTCAGTGGCGGAAGCATGCAGATCGACAGCGCTGCCAGGGTGCAAGGCTCAACCTTTGAACTCATGACCTTGAGCGGAGCGCAGTTCCCCAGGCTCGATGCGTCGTTCTACGGCGACATCGTTTTCAGCGCCGCCAACTCGAGCTGGCAGTTCAACCTCGGCTCAGGAGTGCTCTATCCGGAGATAGGCAACCCGAAGCCTCTGTCGGGCAACGGAAGCTTCAGCGCCAACAGCACCCTGAGCGGCAACTACACCGTCGGAGCTTCCGCCTCCAGGACTTTCGGCCCCTGGGCCTATTCGCCCGGCAATTCGCTCGCCGTGGATTCGACGGTGCTTGCCAAGCGCTGGGGCGATCTGAACGCGGCAACTGCGGGCGAGCTCGTCGTGGCGCCGGATGGCTCGTTCACCGGCGCGATCTCGCCGATGATGGCTTACGGCCTTGGCATGTGCGCGTTCTCCGGCAGCTTCCGGCATCGCGATGCCGGCACATTGAAGAACGACCTCGTTTTCGACTTCGTGGCCACCGATGTCGCCCAGCCCGGCCAGACGCCTTGCAGGATGCTCGACTACAGGGCCGGCTCGGCCCACGTTCACGTCACCCAGGCCACCGCCGCGGATGTTTGCAAGCGCTCGATGTCCCTGTGGATGGTCTTCGAGGATGCCGCCAGGAAGCCTTTGGCCAGTATCAACTTCTACGGGATGCGGCCTGCTCCGGCCTCCCTGTGAGGCGGGGCGCCTTCCGGATACGGGGTTCGACGGGCTCGTGCTAGGCAGCGGAGTCGGGCAGATCCATTCGTATGCCAGCAGCGACTCACGGCCGCATGATCCCTGACAGTCGAAAGCAAGTCGACCACCTTGCAACTGGCGGGTACCGCGGAGAAGGTATCTGTCGTGAAGTGTGCGTTGGCGCACATCCTCGGTCGAAGGGAGGGCCTACGCTGGGTGCTTTCCATTCTTCCCGACGCGATCATGAAGCTGTTCCGCTCCTTTCCCATGACTGTCCTGGCGGCCGTGCTGGCAGCCGGAACTGTCAACCTCTCGGCTCATGCCCAGCAAGCACCGGCGGTGGCTCCCCCGACGGCCACCGCAGCAGAGCGCGACGGTGGCGGCCTGAGCCTGAACGATCTCTACCAGGCGGCCCTGAAGGAAGGCGGAACGCTGACCGTCTACGCCGGCGGCGACGAGGTGACGCAGGGGTTCGGCATCAAGTCCGCCTTCGAGCGGCAGTTCCCGGGCATGAAGCTGGACCTGGTCGTCGACCTGAGCAAGTACCACGACGCGCGCATCGAGGAACAATTGCTGCGCAAGGACCTGCAGGTGGACCTCGCCCATCTGCAGACGCTGCATGACTTCGACGATTGGGCGGCCCGCGGCCTGCTGCTTGCGTACAAGCCCATCGGCTGGGAGCAGATCCCCCCGGCCTACAAGGACCCCCAGGGTCGCTTCACCGGCCTGTTCATGCTGACCTTCGCCAACAGCTACAACAAGAACTACGTCTCGGCCGAGAACGCGCCTCGCGACTACGCGGATTTCCTCAAGCCGGAGTTCAAGAACCGCATCATCATCACGTACCCCAACGACGACGACGCGGTGCTGTATGTGTTCGACAAGATCATCCAGAAGTACGGCATCGGCTTCATCGATCAGCTGAAGGCCAACGGCGTGCAGTGGGTGCGCGGCACGCAGACGCCGCGCGACGCCGTCGAGGCCGGCAAGTACGCCGTCTCCACGGGAACCTCCGGCAGCTTCGTTCCGGTCGAGTCGTCGTCGCTGCGGTTCGTGCTGCCCAGGACCGATCCTTTCCTGACCTGGGCCCAGACCGGCGCGATCTTCAAGGACGCCAAACATCCTGCGGCGGCGAAGCTCTACATGAGCTGGACGCTGTCGCTGCCCGTCGCTTCCAACCCTCGGCAGTTCCCTATCCGCAAGGACGTGCAGCCCCTGCCGGGCTTCAAGGGCATCGATCAGTACAACACCAGCCCCGAGGAATTTCACGCCTTCATGAAAGACCGCGCACGCGTGGAGCGCCTCAAGAGCCTGTTCGAACGCCTGATCGGGCCGGTGCAGGGCATCTCGCCGCTGAAGGACTGACGCAAAGCGTCAGGGCTGGTACTGGAAGAGCGCCTGGCCGTCGCTCTCCAGCAGCTCCAGCGTCCTGCGTACGGCGGGTGAAAGGTAGCCTTCCCTTCGCAGCGCGACACCGAACTCGCGGGGCATGGCGAGCTCGGGCACCTGCAGCGCGACCAGTCCTTCGGGCAGCATGCTGTGCGAGGTGAACACGATCACGTCGTGGAGCCTGGCGATGCCCAGCAGCAATGCCGGCGAGTTGGACTGCATCTGGATGGCCGGTGCAGCCAGCTGCAGGTCCTGCAGGCGGCGGTCCCACCACTGGCGGCTCGGGATCTCGCGCGTCGGCATGGCCCAGGGCCACGCCATCAATTCAACGGCGGTCACGTATCCGCGAGCTGCGAGCGGATGGCCTGCACGTACCGCCGGGCCGACCATGTCGTCCGCCAGCGGCACCGTGCGCAGATCGGGGTCCGGCGGCAGCAGGCCGATCAGCAGGTCGATGCGGCCCTCCCGCAGTTCGCGGCGCATGCCCACGTTGGTGCCGAGCAGCACCTGCAGCCGGATGCCGCTTTGCTGCAGCAGCCGCGCGCAGATCTGCGGCAGCACGTGCGCGGCCGTGCTGAGGCCGCTGCCGATGCGCACGTCGCCGATCGCACCGGTCGAGAAGTCGCGCAGTTCCTGCTGTACCTGGCTCGCGTGCTGCAGCAGCGGCCGTGCGCGTTCGAGCAGCAGCAAGCCGGAGGGCGTCAGCGTCACGCCCTGGCCGTCGCGCTCGATGAGCCGCTCGCCCACTGCGGCTTCGAGGCGGCGGATGCACTTGGTGATGGCAGGCTGGCTGCGCCCGAGGAGCTCGGCGGCGCGGCTGACGTGGCCCAGGGTCGCCACCGTCTCGAAGAATTTGAGGTCCCGGAGGTTGTAGTCCATGAAAAAAGGATATGGCGTCCGCACCATTAGCGATTGGACCTCGCCAGGGCGACGCCGGACGATATCGCCATTTTCAGGAAGGATGGCATTTCATGCTGGTGCAAGACGGAAGGGTTCGGATCGCCTCGATGCGCGACCGCTGTTCGGAAGCGGAATGGCAGGCGAGGGTGGACCTGGCAGCCTGCTATCGCTTGATCGACTTCTACGGCATGGCCGACATGATGGCCAACCACATCTCCATGCGCGTGCCGGGCGAGGAGGCGTTCCTCATCAACCCGTACGGCATGATGTACGAGGAGATCACCGCCTCGTGCCTGATCAAGGTGGACCATGCCGGCACCATCCTGGACAGCCCCGACTTCGGCGCGCTGGGCTACGGCGTCAACAAGGCCGGCTACGTGATCCATAGCGCCGTGCACGAAGCGCGGCCCGAGGTGGCCTGCGTGATCCACACGCATAGCTGGGCCTCGATGGCGGTGTCCGCGCTCGATTGCGGCCTGTTGCCCATCACCCAGACCGCCATGCGCTTCCTGAAGATCGGCTATCACGACTACCAGGGCGTCGTGCTCGATACGAAGGAGCAGGCATCGCTCATCGAGGATCTCGGCCAGGGCGAGGCCCTGATCCTGCGCAACCACGGTGTGCTGACGGTAGGGCGCACCGTCGGCGAGGCGTTCAACTGGATGCACCGCCTGGAACTGGCCTGCCGGGCGCAGCTCGGCGCGATGGCCTGCAACGTGCCCTTGCGGCCGGTGCCCGCGCAGGTGCTGCAGGACACCTGGAACCAGTACCAGCCCGGCACTCGCCGACCCTACGGCGTGATGGAGTGGCCGGCCCTGCTTCGCAAGCTCGACCGGCTGGACCCCAGCTACGCGCTCTGACCACGACCAGAACATATGGAGACATCGATGAACATCCCCAATCCCTCGAGAAGGCGCGCACTGCTGCTGGCGGGCGCCGCGGCGTTCAGCCTCTGCACGGCGGCGACGGCCCAGACCTATCCGTCCAAACCCGTGCGGGTCATCGTGGCGTTCACTGCCGGCGGAACCACCGACATCCTGGCGCGCGCCGTGACGCAGAAGCTATCGGAGAAGCTCGGCCAGCCCTTCGTCATCGACAACAAGCCGGGCGCCGGCGGCAACATCGGCACCGAGGTGGCCGTGCGCGCCGCGCCCGACGGCTACACGCTCATCGTCAACTCGGTGGGTCCCATGGCCGTGAACCAGACGCTCTACAAGAACTTGCCCTACGACCCGCTGAAGGACCTGGTGCCGATCGTGCAGATCGCCGACGTGCCCAACGTGCTGGTGGTGCACCCCAGCGTCCCGGCGAAGACGCTGGAGCAATTCATCGAGTACGCGAAGGCTCGTCCCGGCAAGCTGTCCTACGGCTCCACCGGCGTCGGCACTTCGTCGCACCTGTCGAGCTACATGCTGGGCCAGCGCAGCGGCATGGACACGGTGCATGTGCCCTACAAGGGCGCCAACGTGCTCAACGACCTGCTGGCGGGGCGGCTTCAGTTCATGTTCGCCACGGTACCGTCGGTGATCCAGCACATCCGCGCGGGCAAGCTGCGGGCGCTGGCCGTCTCCAGCGAGGGGCCCTCGCGCTCCTTGCCCGGCGTTCCGACGGTCGCCGAGAAAGGCTTCCCGGGCTTTTCCGCCGGTTCATGGTTCGGTTTCTTCGCGCCCAAGGGCACGCCGGCGTCCGTCATCCAGCTGGTGAACAAGACCGTGAACGATGTGCTGCCATCGCTGCAGGAGCAGATGGTGCGGGAAGGTGCCGATCCGGTGGGAGGCACTCCGGAGCAGTTCGGGCAGTTCGCTCAGCGCGAGCACGAGAAGTGGAAGGCGATCGTGCGCGACTCCGGCGCCTCCATCGATTGAGCAGCGCCTTGCCCACGTTCCGCGGGGCGCTGTGCTACCTGCCAATTCGATTGCTGCAGACGACTTCATGGGCGCTTGAGGCGCATCGCGCATCGCACCGAGTGCCTACGCGCTCCACACCACCTGTGTGGCCCGCGCGCATTCGTTCATGACCGTCAGTGCCCGCACGACGTTGGCCGTACCCATGACGAAGGGGTTGCGGCTGCTGCCGCCCTGTTGGCGGGCCTGCAGCTTCTTCACCGCCTCGTCGAAGAGGTCGTGATTGGAGATGAACACGTCCACGCCCTGCGCCTCCACCAGGCGGCGCACACGCTCCGTCTGGTCGATGTAGGCCTGCAGCCTCTGCATGCGGTCGGGGCTGCGCTGGAAGTTGAACGCGGTGCCTCCCCACAGCAGCGCACGGTGGCGTTTCGCGCCTTCGCGCACGTCGAAGAGCAGCGAGACCGTGCCCATCGTGTGGCCGGGAGTGAGCAGCACGTCGATGCGCGTATCGCCCGAGCGCAGCGTCTCGCCTTCCTTGAGCACCAGGTCGCGCCTGGGCGGACGGCCCCAGTCGGGGCGGTCGAATTCCAGCTTCGTTTCCGTCATCGTCCAGTCCGCCTCGCTCATGGCGGCGCGGGCACCGGAAATCGACTTGAGATGACCGAAGCCGCCGTAGTGGTCGCCATGGCCGTGCGTGATCAGCACCGTGCGGATGGTGGCCGGGTCCTGTCCCAGTGTGCGCAGGCCGGCGGCCACCAGGGTGCGGGCTTCGTCGTCGTTGTCCATCGCGTCGATCACGACCAGGCCTTCCGAGGTGGGCAGGCCCCACGCGCTCACCCACTTGTTGCCGACGAAGCACAGGTTGTCGAAGGCCCAGCCCGGGGCCGGCGCGGGCAGTGCCATCAGCGCTTCCGGCGACACCGGCGGTGCGCTGGGCGTGGGCGCGATGCCGTCGCCCAGGCGCATGTACGCGAGCAGATCGTCGCCAGCGGCTCGCCGGGCCGCGTCCAGGTGGGCCTGGGCCTTGGCCGGAAGAGGTCCGGTGGTCTGCGCCCCGGCCAGCGGGAACGCGCAGCACAGGCAGCCTGCGGCCAGCAGGCGCCGGCGGTTGAGCGCCACGCCCTCGGGCGTGGGGGAGGCCCCCGATGGGGTGCGCAGGAACGCGAACAGCGAAGAAGCCATGGTCGATTTCCTCAGAGTTGAACGTACGCAGTCTTGACGGTGGTGCGGAACGCGGGCGATGGCATCCCGCATTTCGATGCGGTCAAGGCAAGCGCCTGAAGCACGGGGCTGCAAATGCGGGCAAGGAGGAAGAGAGCTGATTCATGGACTGCCGGCATGGCCGTCGGTGGCGCTCTCAGGGCTTCAGAACGATCTTGCCCAACGTAGCGCCCACGTCCAGCAGCTCATGGACCTTGCGGGCCTCGCCGAGGCCATAGATGCTCGTGGGCGGCGCCTTCACCGCACCCTGGCGCATCAGCTCGATGGCCTTGACCATGAGGCCGCGGCGCTGCTCTCGATCCGCATCGAAGGTGTGGATGGAGAAGGTCCGAACGGCCAGGCTCCTGGTCAGCAAGGCCCGCAATTCCTGGAACACGTCGCTGGAGGGAGGACCTCCGGCGATGTTGTAGGAGACTGCGGTGCCCATCGGCGCAAGCGAGCGGATGCAGGCCACCAGCAGACGGTCGCCCACGTGGTCGAAGGCGAGGTCGACGCCTCGTCCATCGGTCGCCTCCATCACGCGCTGCGCAAGGCCTTCGGGATCGGGGTCGACCAGGATGCTGACGCCATGCTTGAGCGCATGCGCCTGCTTGGCGGGCGTCGAGGCCGTGCCGACGACGGTGATTCCGTGGAAGGCCGCTAGCTGGGTGAGTGCGGTGGCCACGCCGCCAGCAGCGCCAGGCACGAGAATGGCGCGCAGGGGCTGAACGGCCGGCACGCCGAGCAACAGGGCCTGTGCCAACTGCACGTTGCCCAGGCTGCAGGCGTCGGCGTCCGGAATCTCGTCGGGCAGCAGGAACGGCGCTTCGGCGGGAACGCTGATGTATTCGGCGTAGCAACCTCCGCGTTCGGGCAGCTCGCGCGAACTCACGAGCACGCGGCGGCCGAGCAGGCTCGATGCCACGCCTTCCCCCACGGCCTCGATCACGCCGACCATCTCGTTGCCCGGGATGGCGGGAAGTGGAGGCATCCACTTGTAGATGCCCTTGCGAATGAGGACATCGGGGCCGCCCGCGCCGATCGCCGACGCCTTGACGCGCACCTGCCCCGGCCCGCAGGCCGGAATCGCGAGTTCCACCGCCTCCAGCGCATCGGGGCCGCCGGGCGTGCGGACCTGGATCGCTCTCATCGTTTCAGCCATTGCTCGTTCGCTCCTGTCCGCCTGAGGGTTCAGCGTTGCCCGTCATGGACGGAAACCTGCTCGGTCGTCAGTCCGCCGAGGCGCGAATGCACGCGCCCGCCGGTGCCCATGACCAGCGCGAACAGGATCTCGTTGGGCCGCGGTGCGTCCTGGATGCCGATCTCCATGCTGTTGAAGTGGCTGCGCACGTAGCAGGCATGGATGTAGTGCAGCGGCACCATCAGGCGGTAGCCCGTCGCGGCCACGGCCTTGGCGGCCGGCACGATCGCCTTGGGCTCGTTGAGCACGGCGCGCATAGCCCAGCCACCAGCCTCGTGCCAGACCGCACCATGCTCCATCTCGCCATTCACGCCGACGATGGCGGCCTTGCTGTAGACCTCGACCTTGTCCCTGCCCAGCGTGTCCACCAGTTCCGTCGCCAACAGGGTGCCGAGCGAGCGCAACTCGGCCATGAAGGGCATCAGGTCGGGCTCGTATCGACCGGCGTAGGGGTTCTGGATGACGGCGCAGCTGGCCGCGAGTCTGAGTGGCGTGTCGACCGCCGGGCCGCCTTCATGGAAGACGGTCTCGACGGTCAGGCTGCGCTTGCGGATCTGGATCAGGGACATGGGGACCTCACTGTTTGGGAATATGGGCTTCGTTCACCACCGTCGTCCATTTGCGCAGCTCGTTCTGGACCAGCTGCCGCATTTCTTCGGGAGTGCTGCCGCGCGCTTCGCCGCCGATGTCTTCGAGGCGAGCGCGCACTTGAGCGGATTCCAGCGACTTCTGCACGGCGGCGTTGAGTTGTTCGACGATGGGGCGGGGCGTCCCGGCAGGCGCCATCAGGCCCGCCCAGGACGTGACTTCATAGCCGGCGACGCCTTGCTCCTGCACCGTGGGCAGTTGCGGCATCTGGGACCAGCGGCGCGGGCCGGTGGTGGCCAGTGCGCGCAGCTTGCCCGCCTTGAGGTTGCCCATGACGGCCGTCGGCGGCGAAATGATGAAGGGTACCTCGCCCGAGAGGATCGCGGTGATCGACGCCGCATCGCCGCGATACGGCACGTGGAGCATGGGCACCCCCGCGGTCTTGACCAGCAGCTCGCCCGCCAGGTGGTGCGTGCTGCCGATGCCTGCCGTGCCGTAGGAGATGTTGCCGCCGGGCGCGCGCGCCGCTTTCAGCAGATCCTGCAGCGAGGCATAGGGCGAGTCGGCACGCACCACGATCAGGAAAGGAAAGAAGGTGATCGTGGAGATCATCTCGAAGTCCGAGACGGTCTGGTAGCTCAGCTTGCCGTAGAGCGCGCCGGCCACCGCATGGCCGCCGGTGGCCAGCAGCAGGGTGTAGCCGTCGGGCTTGGCGCGGGCCACCGCAGCCGAGGCGATCGTGCCGCCGGCGCCCGTCTGCGCCTCCACCACCATGGGCTGGCCCAGGGTCTTCGTCATTTCGTTGCCCACCACGCGAGCGATGGTGTCCGCGTTGCCGCCTGCGGCGAAGCCCTGCAGGATGCGTACGGGCCTGTCGGGATAGCCCTGGGCCCGCGAGATCGATGGGATGGCGCAGGCCAAGCTCAGGCCTGCGGCGAGAAAGTCTCTGCGCTGCATGATGTTGTCTCCGTCTTTTGAATAATGGTCCGCCTGCAAGGCGGAGGGCAGGCGGCTCCCTTGAGGGCGTGCCGCTGCCAGCGCCGGCGGGGATCAGCTCCGCAGGCGGCAGGAAAGGCGCCGACGGTGCCGGCGCGCAGCAGGGGGACTCAGGCCTGCTGGACGATCGGGTTGCGCAGCACGCCGATGCCTTCGATCTCGACTTCGCAGACGTCGCCCGGCTTCATGAACTGCGAGGGCTTCTTGCTCCAGCCCACGCCGGCCGGCGTGCCGGTGATGATCACGTCGCCCGGGCTGAGCGTGAAGATGGTGGAGGCATAGTTGATGAGCCTGGGCACGCTGAAGATCATGTGCCCCGTGTGGCTGGACTGCACCACCTGGCCGTTCAACCGCGTCTCGAGCTTGAGCTCGCGGCCCGGCGCGATCTCGTCGGCCGTCACCATCCAGGGACCGAAGCCGCCGGTCGACTCGAAGTTCTTGCCCGAGGCGATCTGCTTGGCGTGGAACTGCCATTCGCGCACGCTGCCGTCGTTGTAGCAGGAGTAGCCGGCGATGTGGTCGTATGCATCGGCTTCTGCGATGTTGCGGCCGCCCTTGCCGATGATGACGGCGAGTTCGCCTTCCCAGTCGAGCGAGTCGGACACGTTCGGCCGCACGATGGGCTGGTTGTGGGCCGTCTGGGAGCGCCACACGCGCAGGAAGATGGGCGGCTCCGCGGACAGCTCGCGCTGCATGCCCGCGGCCAGGACCTCCTGGTGGTGATCCATGTAGTTGCGTACCGCGCAGACGATCTTCTCGGGACGCGTGATCACCGGCAGGTAGGTGATGTCCGCCAGCTTGGCGACCACCGGCAGGCCTTCCACATGTTGTGCGGCGTGCAGGTAGTCGCCGGACGCGATGTAGTCGAGCAGCGTGGGCTGGTTCGGGCGGGACTGGGCGAGTTCGACGACGCCGTCGCCGACGACGGCGCCCCAGGTTTCGCGACCTTGGTGCAGGAAAGAAAGCAGCTTCATGGAATCTCCGTGGAATGGGAAGGGTGGATGCGGTTACTGAACGGCGCCGGCGCTCATGGCGCGGCAGGTGAACGGGCCTGGAACTGGGCCTGCCACTGCTCCAGCGGCATGAAGGTCGGGTCGCTGCGGCAGATGGCCTCGGTCTCGCGCATCAGGGTCTCGTCGTCCTTGCTCAGGTCCAGCGGATCACCGTGCGGCTGCGAAACGTAGAACGGCATGTCCACGTAGATCTCGACCGTGTTGCCTTCGGGGTCCTTCAGGTAGATCGATAGCGCGTTGCCGTGGTTGAGTCCGCGCAGATCCGTGGCCCCGCGTTCCAGGGCCCGCTGCGAGACGTCGCGCAGGTGCTGGATGCTGGGCACCACAAAGGAGATCTGCATCACCGTGCTGAAGGTCGCATCCGCCGGGCGGCCGGAGGCGAGCACCAGCTGATGGTGCTGATCGGGGCTCGCGCTGGTGAAGACCAGCTGGTTCTTGAAAGTCCTTCCCACGCCACGGTCGGTGACGGTCAGCTCGAAAGTCTCTGTGTAGAAGGCGACCATCTTCTCCAGGTCGGTCACGAAGATGCCGAAATGGGAAGGCGTGGGTCTGAGGACCTTGAGCATGCTGTCTTGTCTCCGACGAAAGCGGTGTTGTTATGGAAGACGGGGCGGTCCGGCCGTTCAGGGGACCGGTGGTACCCCGTCCTTGAGGATGGCCTCGACGTTGCGCAGCGTGCCGAGCATGTGCTCCTCCAGCAATGCGCACGCGGTGTCGGCATCGCGCTTGAGCGCCGCATCGAGGATGCGGCGGTGCTCGTTGGTCTTGCGCTTGAGCGTCTTGCGGAAGCGTCCGCTGAATCGGCGGTACCTTTCGGCCTGGTCGAACAGGCTCTCGCTCCAGCGAAGCTGGCGCTGCGATGCGCAGGCCGCCAGCAAGGAAAGGTGAAAGCCGCGGTGCAGATCGGCCCAGGTGTCGTCCAGGATCACGGGACCGTCGGACAGACGCGACTCCACCAGTTCCAGCCGGTGAAAGGCCGCGACCACATTGCCTTCCCATGCGTCGTCGCCGCGCTGGATCGAATCGCGCAGCGCCTGCACGTCGAGCATCAACCGCATGTGCGTGATGTCGGCCATGTCGGCCGCCGACAGGAGCGCCACGCGGAACCCGCGCCGCTCGTCGGCGGTGACCAGCCCTTCCTGCGACAGCCGGCTGAGGGCCTCGCGCAGCGGGCTGCTGGAAAACCCATAGGCGTTCTGCAGATCGTCGACCTTGAGCTTGGTGCCGGCCGCGAAGGTGCCACTGAGCACGTCATGCCGCAGCCGCGCCAAGGCCTGGTCGACCAAGGTGGGCTCTCGCTGGGCTGACTGCGTTTTCTGCATGGACTGCATTTTGTGCATAAAATCGGCTTTGTCAATATTTTGTTGGGATCCTGATGATGACTGCTTCCCGTTTGGATGTCGTTCCTTCCGCTGTTCGCCTTCTCGGCATTTCCGGCAGCCTGCGCCGGGGCTCGTACAGCACCATGCTGTTGCGCCACCTCGCGGCGCGGCTGCCCGCCGAAGTGACGCTGCAGGTGGTCACCCTTGAGGAAGTGCCTCTGTACGACGCCGATCTGGACGGCGCAAACCCACCGGCAGGCGTGGCCGCACTGAAGGCCGCCATCGCAGAGGCCGACGGCCTGGTGCTGTGCTCGCCCGAATACAACTACGGCATCCCGGGCGTGCTCAAGAACGCCATCGACTGGGCTTCGCGTCCGGCATTTGCTTCGCCGTTGAAGGGCAAGCCCTCGCTGGTCGTCACGTCCTCGCCCGGCGCACTCGGCGGCGTGCGGGCGCAGGCGCAAGTCAGGGATGCGCTGGCCGCCACCCTGGCTCGGCCGCTGTCGCGCCCGCACGTGGCCATTCCCGTCATCGGCTCGCGCTTTCGCGACGGCGAACTCGTGGATGCCACCGCCCTGGAAATGCTCGACGGCGCCGTGGCCGATCTTCTTCAGGAAGTGCGGTTGATACGCGCCGCGACGGAAGCGGCGTGACGAGCCCCTCGCGGCAAAGCTCGCCTGGAACTGCCCTCACTCGATCGTTCATCGTCATGAAGAAGACCTGCTGGACGCCACTGTTGATCGCCGCGCTGCTGATGCTGCTCCTCCAGGGCTGCGCGTCGTTGCCGCCACCTTCGCAGAGTCGGCAGGCCGATACGTCCATCGCGGCCAGTACCGGCACCGCGCTTGGGCGCATCGCAGCGCAGAGCGTTCCTGCAGGAGAGTCGTCGGCCTTTCGACCGCTGCCCTTGAGCGCCTACTCGATGGATGCACGGCTGGCCTTGGCACGCCACGCCCAAAGCTCGCTGGATCTGCAGTATTACCTCCTGCAGAACGACGTGACGGGGCACGTGCTGCTGCAAGCCGTGAAAGATGCGGCGCTTCGCGGCGTGAGGGTGCGCGTGCTGGTGGACGACATGTACACGGCCGACAGCGACGGCATGTTGCTCGCGCTGGCGGCCTATCCCAATGTGCAGGTTCGCCTGTTCAACCCGTTCCCGGCAGGTAGGGCCTTCGCGTCGACGCGCTGGGCATTCTCATTGCTCGACTTCTCGCGCGTGAACCATCGGATGCACAACAAGATGTTCATCGCCGACGGTGCCTTCGCGGTCGCGGGCGGGCGCAATATCGCGAACGAGTATTTCTTTCACGACAAGGAAGGAAATTTCCTCGACTTCGATCTGCTGCTCGCGGGAGCCGCGGTGCCGAAGATGCAGGCCATCTTCGACACCTACTGGAACAGCCCGCACGTCTATCCGCTCCATGAGATCGAAGTCAGCCGGGAGACGCCGCAAGCCCTGCGGGATTCCTTCGACAAGCTGGTGGCCGACGGCGAAGCGGCTTACCCAACGCCGCCGCCGGACTCGCCAGACCTGCTCGGCTACAGGCCACTGTCGGGCGACCTCTCGAGGCCCGTGCCGCTCAAGATGCTGTATGGGCATGTCGACGTGTTTGCCGACAACCCCGAGAAGGTGGGCGGTCGTGCCGAGCAGGGCGACGACGCGAGCACCGTCACGGCGCGGCTGATCGAGGCGATGCGTGCAGCCCGGTCGGACATCGCGCTGTCCACTCCCTATTTCATTCCTGGGCAGCGGGGTCTCGCGCTGTTTGGAGAACTGCGCCAGGCAGGACGGCGCATTTCGCTGCTGACCAATTCGCTCTCGTCGAACGACGAACCGTTCGCGAGCGCAGCCTACGCCAGATACCGTGTCCCGATGCTCAAGCTGGGGGTGGAGATCGACGAAGTCGACGCGAGCCAGCTCAAGCAGCTTGCGATGCGCACCACAGGCGTGCCTGACGATGAGGCCGGCGCGGGCGATGCCAAGGCGGCATCCGGAATCACGGCCTCGTCGCTGAAGAATGCGGTGGGGCGTTCACATGCCAAGCTGCTGGTGATCGACCGTCGCAGGAGCTTTGTCGGGTCCATGAACATGGATCTGCGCTCCTCGCGCCTGAACACCGAGCTCGGCCTGATCATCGATTCGCCAGCACTTGCCAAGGACATATTCGGGCTGATCGACGGGGCGCGCGCATCGGGTACCTATCACCTGCGCCTGCTGGAACCAGGCGATCGGCTGCAGTGGATCAGCACCGGGAACGGCACCGAAGAAATCCACGACCATGAGCCTGAAGTGGGACTGGGAACACGCCTGCAGCTGCTGTTTTTCTTTCCATTCGTCAGCGAAGGTCTGCTCTAGTCTCCTACGGGGGGCTCGTGCCCGCGCCTGCGGCGTTCGGCCCGCGTCTGCTCGAGCGCGGCATGACCTTTCCTGGCCGCTGCTTCGCATCTTTCATGCAGAGCCGTCAGTTCCTGGTCGGTGAGCTTCTCGATCCCCATGAATTCGTTCTGCGCGTCGGACGAGCGAATGAGTTCGTCGAGCTTGGTCTGCAGCGCCACGCCGTCGCGGTTCTGGGTGTTCTGGATCAGGAACACCATGAGGAAGGTCACGATGGTCGTGCCGGTATTGATGAGGAGTTGCCACGTTTCCGAGTACCCGAAGAACGGTCCGGCGATGGCCCATGCAATCACCACAGCCACACAGGCCAGGAAGGTGAGGGGGCTACCCGCGATATGGGCGATCCGGTTGGCGAAGCGGGCGAAGATATGGTCCATGGGGTGAAACTCTCCTGCGGCGGAGAGCGAGATTGGCCGGTGCCGCGGTGCCCGAACGTCGGCCATTGCCGCAAGAAGCCTGCAGGAAAGCTCCGGAAATGCGTCAGCGCCGGCCGGACGATTCGATGCCGATAGGCCTTTCGCCGCTCAAGCCGCCTTGCCACGCTTGTCGCGAGCCGGCATCCCCGTATGCCCCGTGCGCTGGGCCATCAACAAGCCCACGGCGCCGATGCCGAGCGCGGTGAGCGCAAGGACGTTGCCCGATGCGGCCCGCCCCATGTCGAGCGCGATTTCGCCGCTGCGCGGACCCACCAGCTGGAGGCGACGCTTGGTCATGCGCATGCCGAGTTCGCCCAGCTCGTCGGCCAGGAGGCGCTCGGCCTCGGGAATCACGAGCGTTTCCTCGTCCGCCACGTGGTGCATCACGTCGCGCATCAGGTTCGCCACGGTTTCGTCGTAGTCGCGCGCTTCGGGCTCCATCTGCCGCAGCAGGCCGATCAGCCGCCGCATCTCCTGGTGCTCCTCCAGCGACTTGGCGATGAGCTCGTTCTGCGTGACCGCGCGCACCGCCGGGTAGAAGATCTCTTCCTCCAGCTGCGCGTGGATCTCCAGCGCAGTGCACATGGTGTTGACCAGGCCTTTTTTCACGCGCCTGGGCGCGCCCGCCTTGTACTGATGGAAGGTGGAAAGCACGTGCGTGTGATCCAGCCGGATCATGTTCGTCGCGCTCGGGAAAAGTCGGGAAAGAAGTCCGGTCACGAGGGCCTCCAGAACAGTAAGGCAGCGTGATGCTGGGTGAATAGGCCCGAAGTCGCCCGCCGGCGTCTTCGGGGGGGCGGGCGAACTCAGGCGACGGCGCCGAGTTCCTCCATCAGTTCCTCCTTGCGGGCGGCCAGTTGCTCGCGCATGGCGACCAGGTCCAGCCCACGGGCGGCGCGCGCCTTCACGAAGATCTCGTTGCGCTCCTCCTTCACATGATGATCGATGTACTCGCCCAGCACGATGACCTTGGCGTCGAACATCTCGTCGACCGCCGTGGCTCCCTGGATCTGCGCGATCAGGTCCTTGGCGCTCGCATGTTCCACCGCGGCTTCGTCGAGCAGGTCGGTCTCCTTGAGTGCCTTGCGGAGGGCGGGATAAAAAATCTCTTCCTCGATCTGCGTGTGGACCGTGAGCTCCATGCAGATCTCGTTGGCAAGCTCGCGCTTCTTCTGTTCGGCCGAAGCGGCGCGCGAATGGGTGAGTTCCTCGTATTCCTTGAACATCTTCTTGACTTTGCGGTGATCGGCGTCCAGAAGGCTGCAGGCATCGGGTTCTGCGCGTCGGGAAGTTGGCATCGTGGGCTCCATCGGTTGGGTTGTCGAAGGCCGAACCATGGGGTGGCGATCGAAGCACCGGCGTAGGAAGGCGCCGTATCCGCGTAGCGGAGGGCGTGAGACGCGGCTTCCTGCGGTCTCTTCCCCGCAGGCTTGCGCCAGACCTCAGCCCGGCCCTCGTGGCCGAGCTTTTTACTCGGCTTTGTGAAGGCACCGCGATGCCTTTCCCGGCATGCCGCGCAGGTTCGGGGTGCCGAAAATTTCCCTCTTGAAATTCGCGGCACGTCGCCTATCTTCACCTCCGTCGGAAATTGGTCGACCGAAAAGGAGGTATCGAAATGACCATGAACTTGCTCAAGCAAATCGCCGGCTCTCGCCTGCCTGTCACGTTCTACCGCACGGAGGACATCGATCAGGTCAGGGTGTTGCGCGCCGCCGGGCTCGTCGTCGCGCTGGTGCCATCGCCTTCGGACCCGCTGTCCCTTTCCGGTTCCGCCCTGGCCGCGCAAGTGCTGGCCGTCACCCAGAAGGGGCGCGAGGAACTGGCGAAATTCAACTATCCGGAATCACGACCTCCGCGCTGGCGAAACCGTTTGCCGCGCATCACCGCACGGCTTCGCCCCTATGCGAACGGCTCCTCGCAGCCGACCCGTGCGCATCACCTGCCCCAGTAAGGGCTGCGGCCCATTCCAGGTTTTGTCCGTTCCAGTTTTTTGGAGGTTCAGCCATGTACCGGTCTTTCTTTCCCCGCGACATGCTCGCGGAAATGGATCGCCTGCAGCGGGACATGCAGCAGGCGTTCGATCTGGCCCCCACCATCCGGGGCTTCGGCAGCAACGGTTTTCCGGCGCTGAACGTCGGCACGACCGCGCAGGCGGTGGAAATCTATGCCTTTGCGCCCGGCGTCGACCCGGCCACGCTGGAGGTCCACCTCGAGCGCGGCCTGCTGACGATCGCCGGGGAGCGCAGGAGCGTGCTGCCTGAGGCGGGCGCGAAGGCTGCGGTGCACATCAACGAGCGCTTCGAGGGAGCGTTCCGCCGCATGCTCACGCTGCCCGACGATGCGGATCCCGAAGCGGTCGACGCCAAGCTGCGCGACGGCGTGCTGCGCATCACCGTTCGCCGCCGCGCGTCGGCCCAGCCGCGCCGCATCGCTGTCCAGTGAACCCAAGGAGATGAACACCATGAGCAACGACATCCAGACCCGTTCTTCCGGTGCTCCGGACAGCACCGATTCCAGGCAGAAGGCGTCGCGCTACGGCAGCGCGGCGCTCACGCCCCCGGTCGACGTGATCGAGGACGCGGCCGGTATCACCCTCTACGCAGACCTTCCGGGGGTCTCGCGCGAGAACCTGAACCTGCATGTGGAAGCGGAGACCCTGACCATCGAGGCGCAGTCGGGCCTGAGCGTGCCCGATGGTCTGAAGACCAGCCACACGGAGGTCGGGCTCGGGCGCTTCCAGCGCGTCTTCACGCTCAGCAAGGAGCTGGACACCGAGAAGGTTTCCGCCGAGCTCGCGCAGGGCGTGCTGAAGCTGCGCATACCCAAGGCCGAGCACGCGAAGCCGAGGCGCATCGACGTCGAAGTGAGCTGAGCGGCGAGCCGGCACGCGGGACGGCTGCCCCGGCGGCTGTCCTGCGCCGGCTTGCATGCGGCGGGAAATGACTGACAGTGCTCCTGCGGGGTGGACGACACCGTCCCCGCGGCGCGTGCGCACCATGGACTGCAGCGGGCCATTCCGGTCCGTCGGTCGAATGCAGGCGCAAGCCGCCTGTTTCGGCCTTTGCCTCAACTTGAAGGAGCTTTCCATGCCTGACTACACAACCACCGGCAACCCCGGCGCCACTGGATCCGATGAGGTGGTCGACGTACTCGACGACCTTCTCGAGAACGCGCGCGACGGCGAATACGGCTTCAAGGCCTGCGCCGACGAAGTCAACTCCACTCAGCTCAAGCAGGTCTTCCAGGACCGGGCTTCGCAGTGCGCCGCAGCTGCCTCGGAACTGGCGCAGCTGATCCGCCGGCTGGGCGGAAAGGTCGACGACGGCGGGACTGTGAGCGGCGCAATGCACCGCGGCTGGGTGCACGTGAAGGGGTCCCTCGGCGCCGACAGCGCACTGTCGATGCTGGAGGAGTGCGAGCGCGGCGAGGATGCCGCGGTGGCCCGCTACCGCAAGGCGCTGAAGGCGCCGATCCCGGCGGATGTGCGCTCCGTGGTGGAACGTCAGGCCCAAGGGGCCCAGCGCAACCACGACCAGATCAAGGCCTTGCGCGACCAGATGCGCGCGAAAGCGTGAGGTCGCTATGACCGACGCATCTGAAAAGGCGTCCCGGCGACCGCCGCAGCTGTCGCCGGTGAACATCGACCAGAACCGCGCGGTGGGGCAGGACAGTCCCGCCGAGGGCAGCCGCATGGGGCGCGAAGCCGGCAAGAAGCACGGCTACCCCGGCTCGCGCGACATCGGCACAAACGCAGCGCAGAAGGAGGACGCGGGAGAGAAGCTCCCGCCCTCGGACGCCTGAGCGGCGCGCCCGAGGCAGGCGCAGGCGCGTGCGGCATTTCGGTGGGATCCGGCAACTGCATCGCGCGGCCGGTTTGCCAGGCGTCCGCGCCCGCCGCTACGGCCGGCGCGGCGATGTCCTCCCTTTCCTTGCGCTTCTCCGCGCTGCGCACGCCGAAGCGCCAGTCCCGCTCTTCGACCATGGCGGCATTGGCCTGGCCGTCGGCGGTGAAGCCCATCATGAGCTGCGGCACACCCACAGGCAGTTCCTTGTGCTGGTCGGTGTGCCAGGTGTGGAAAGTCTTGCCGTAGGTGCCGACCAGCTTCTTCATCAGTGCGTGTTCTGCGACAGCAGGAATGTCCGGTGCGATCAGCTGGCCCGATTTCACCTCGTGCGCATGGCTGTGCCAGAGCGCTTTCTCCGCCTCCGGCAGCGTGTTGAAGAGGCTCTCGCTCACGATGTATTCGACACCCATGAGCTTGGCCTGCTTCGTGTTGCCATCGAAGATGACGCACTGGATCACTTCCTCGTTGAGGATCGCGCAGTAGTGGTGTGCCTCCATCTGAGCGTCCATCCGGCCGCTGTAGAAGTGGAAGCCGTCGAGATACGCGTTGAGCGCGTCGACAGGGGGCTTGCTCTGCAGCAGGACCGCGCCGGCTTCGAGCACCGCGGTATCCGGGCGCTTCTGCGCGCCGGGCACCTCCACGTTCGATGGGCCGGGCTCGTCGCCGCAGCCCCCGAGCGCAAGAGCGAGCCAGAGCAACGCCGGCGCGCAGCGACGGTTTCGTGTTCGATTCATGCGATACCTGGGGCCGGGCGTCAGCCTTTGCGCGCGTCGACTTCCGCCTCGGCCTGCAGCCAGTCCTGCACGGCGTCGCCGGGGCCCTCGCCGCGAAGCACGTAGGCCTCGTAGGCGGCGCGGCGTATGCGTTCCTCGCGAGCGACGTCCAGGCCCGAGTCCTGGCGCCCGTCCTGCATCGACGGCTGCGACTGCGGTAGTGGCGTGGGCACCTCTTCTGCCGGCGGGGCCTGCGTGGCCGGGGCGGCGGGAGCGGCTGTTACGCCGCCGTTCTTGTTGATGGTCGTTCTTGGCATGGTCACCTCCGGAAAAAGCACTTGATCGTTGAAGAGACTGGCCAAGCTAGGTCGCCGCCGCGGCGGCGGTGTCGGACGGAGGCTCGAACTCGCGCGGATTGGCGGGAAGAAAGAGAAGGGCGAGAAGGGCGAGGACAGACGAAGGACTGTTCGGGCACATCGATCTGTTCCTTCTCCTACACCGCGCGCGGTGCGGGAATGGGAGCGTTCGGCGTTCGATCAACCCAGGAGTTCACCCATGACACCATCTCAACGCCAATTCGCGGCAAGCCTCGCCGTCGTTTCCTCGCTGCTCGCGGCGCCTGCCGGCTGGGCCGCGGACCGGCTCGCGGCGGCCGATGCAGCGATGCTCAAGGACATCGCCCAGGCCAATATCGCCGAAGTCGAGAGCGGCAAGATCGCGCTCGACAAGAGCTCGGACGCAGAGATCAAGAAGTTCGCGAAGATGATGGTCGACGACCATTCCAAGGGCCTGTCCGATGTGAAGACGCTTGCGGCCGCGAAGGGCACCGAACTGCCCGATGGCCCGGACGCGAAGCACAAGGCCGTGGCGCTCGAATTCAAGGCGCTCTCGGGCGGCATGTTCGACAGCCGCTACGTGAAGCAGGCGGGCGTCGGCGACCACGAAGCCACCGAGAAGCTGCTGAAGAAGACCCAGTCAGAAGCGAAGGACGCGGACCTCAAGGCCCTGGCCGGCAAGATGCTGCCTGTGGTGCAGACGCACCTTCAGCACGCGCGCACTCTCGAAGCGGGCATGGCCAGGAAATAGCGCGCTGCGCTGGCCGGCGGGCGTCCGCGATGCGGCATCCCAGGCTGCCTGGCCTGAGATGTCGGATCAGGAAGTCGTTTCCAGCCGGCCGGCCTTGAAGCTCGCCCAGTATTCCCGTATCACCGCCTTCAGCGTGCGCATGCCCTCAGGGTCGCCCTGCCACAGCGCGGAGAAGTACGCCCGGGTCTGCGCCAGCGAAACATCCGGCGGCAACGGCGGAACCGCCGCATCGGTCACCATCTCGAGCAGCACGGGCCTGTCGGCCGCGAAGGCCGCGTCCCATGCGTCGCCGATGGCTTCGGGCGTGTCCACGCGGATGCCTTCCAGTCCCAGCATCTGTGCGAAGCGCGAATAGGGAAAGTCGGGCAGCTTCTGCGATGCCTCGAACTTCGGATCGCCGCCCAGCACGCGCTGCTCCCAGCTCACGAGGTTCAGGTCGCGGTTGTTCAGCACCATCACCACGAGCCGCGGATCGATCCAGTCGCGCCACAGCCGCGCGATGGTGATGAGGCCGTTGATCCCGTTCATCTGCATTGCGCCGTCGCCCAGCAGGGCGACCACCGGCCTTTCCGGGTGAACGTGCTTCGACGCGATCGCGTACGGAATGGCCGGCCCCATGGTCGCCAGCCCGCCGGAGAGGCTGGCCTTCATGCCGCGGCGCAGCTTCACGTCGCGTGCATACCAGTTGGCGGCCGAGCCGCTGTCGCAGGTGATCACCGCGAAGTCGGGCAGGCGTGGCGAGAGTTCCCAGAACACCCGCTGCGGATTGACCGGAGAAGCCGGCACATGGGCGCGCGCCTCGAGCACACGCCACCAGTGCGCGACCTGACTCTCGAGGGCTTCGCGCCACGAGGTGTCCTCCTTCTGAGCAAGCAGCGGCAGCAGGGCCGCCAGCGTGGCGCGACTGTCGCCCGCCAGGCCCAGTTCGACTGGATATCGCAGGCCCAGCGCGCGTGCGTCGGTGTCGATCTGCACACAGAGCGCCTGCCCCTCTTCGGGCAGGAACTCTGCATACGGAAAGGAAGAGCCCACGATCAGCAGCGTGTCGCACTCCTCCATCATCCACGAGCTGGGCCGCGTGCCGAGCACGCCGATGGCGCCCGTCACGAAGGAAAGATCGTCGGGCACCGCGGCCTTGCCGAGCAGTGCCTTGGCAATGCCCGCGCCCAGCCGTTCGGCCACCGCGATGAGTTCGTCGCCCGCATGCAGCGCACCCGCGCCGGCGAGGATCGCCACCTTGCGCCCGGCGTTCAGGATGTCCGCCGCGTACTGCAGCGCATCGGGCGGCGGCACCACCGACTGCGCCGTGGTGCCGATGCCGCTGTGCACCGTGCCGTGCTCGCGCGGCGGCACCGGCACGGCGGGAAGCTCCTGCACGTCGTTCGGGAAGATCACGCAGGTCACGGTGCGGCGGTCGCGCGCGATGCGCATCGCGCGGTCGATCAGGTGGCGCACCTGCTCGGCGCTGGTGGCCATCTGCACGAACTCGTGGGCCACGTCCTTGAAGAGCGAGACGAGGTCCACCTCCTGCTGGTAGTCGCCGCCCAGCGCGCTGCGCTTCTGCTGGCCGACCAGCGCCACCACCGGCTGGTGGTCGAGCTTCGCGTCGTAGAGGCCGTTCAGCAGATGGATCGCGCCAGGCCCCGAGGTCGCGAGGCACACGCCCACCTCGCCCGAGAACTTGGCGTGCGCGCAGGCCATGAATGCGGCCAGTTCCTCGTGGCGGGCCTGCACGAACTCGATGGCGTCGCCCGCGCGGTCGAGTGCGCCCACGATGCCGTTGATGCCATCGCCCGGATAGCCGTAGATGCGGCGAACGCCCCATTCGCGCATGCGCTCGACGACGAAGTCGCCGACTGTCTTTGCTGCCATGGCGTGCCGCTCCTCAGCCCATGTCGGGCTGGCCGTTGGAGGCCATCAGCCCGCCGTCCACCGGCATCGCGATGCCCGAGACGAAGCTCGCGTCGTCGCTCGCCAGGAAGGCGACCACGGCCGCGATCTCCGAAGGATCGGCGCCGCGCCCCAGCGGAATGCGTTCGGCGAACTTCGCCATCAGCGCGCTGTCGCCCTTCATGTCCTGCGTCATGGGCGTGAAGGTGAGGCTGGGGCACACCGCGTTCACGCGCACGCCTTCCTTGCCGTGGTCGAGCGCAAGGGCCTTGGTGAAATTGACGATGGCGCCCTTCGACGCGTTGTAGAAGCCCATCGCCCAGTCGCCGCCCAGGCCCGAAACCGAGGCCGTGTTGACGATGCAGCCCTTGCTGCGCACCAGGTGCGGCATGGCCGCCCGGCAGCCGTGGAACACGCCGCCGGCGTTGACCGCCATGATCCTGTTCCAGTCTTCCAGCGGCGGCTGCGTGACCGTGCCTTCGACCGCGATGCCGGCATTGTTGAAAAGCACGTGCAGCGCGCCGAAGCGTTCGACGGTTGCGTCCACCAGCGCCTGCACCTGGCCGAAGCTGGAAACGTCGGCCACCTTCACCAGCGTGCGTTCTTCCGGCAGATCGCGCGCCACGCGCTGCAGCTTGGCGAGCGTGTCGCCCGCGAGCACCACGCTCGCGCCTTCCTGCGAAAAGCGGCGCGCCGTGGCTTCGCCGATGCCGCTGCCTGCGCCGGTCACGATGACGACGCGATCCTTGAAACGTTGCATATCGTCCTCTCGATCATCAGGGTCGGGTGGGTGAAGGAAACGCGCTTCCTGAATCTCCGAATCCTTCGGGAACGTTGACGATCACGCTGTGCGCGCTGCGTAGGAGAGCGGCGTGCGTGATTGGCAGTGCCGGTCTTCCGCGGCAACGGGGCGCAACAACCCTGTGCGTGTGGATGCGCGCGCAGCTAGGAGCCGTCCGTATGCACGAAGCAGAGCTTGTTTCCCTCTGGGTCGCGGCAGTAGGCTGCGTAGAAGTCCGGCGCGTAGCGCGCCCGCAAGCCGGGAGCGCCTTCATCGCGCCCGCCGTGGGCGAGGGCGGCTGCCCACATCGCGTCCACCGTGCCGCGTCGATCGGCCAGGAAGCTGACCTGCGTGCCGTTTCCGACGCCGGCTTCCAGGCCATCGAACGGGCGATTGATCACGAACTGCGGCCAGCGCCGTCCCGGCCGTCGCCAGTAGAGGCCGGCGGGTCCGATGTTCTCCAGTGCCACCACCCGCTCGAGCCCGAGGTGCGCAAGCACCTGGTCATAGAAGGCGCACATGAGGGGCAGGTTCCGGGCGCCGAGCTGGATGTGCGCGTACATGGGCTTTCAACAACCTGGCGAGGGGGAGCACCCGGACTCAGAGGCCGTAGTACTTGTTGATGCTCGCGGTGTAGCTTTCGTCGTAGTCGGGAATGCTGTTGTCCGCGTAGCGGGGCGCGCCTTCGAGCGTCTCCTTCTGAAGGGGAACCACGTAGCCTTCCTGTGCGGTGTCGTACTTCAGCATGCTCCAGGGGATGGGATAGCGATCCTTGCCCATGCCGAGGAAGCCGCCGAACTCGAGCACGGCGTAACGCACCTGCCCGGAGAGCTTGTCGATCATGAGGTCGTCGATGCTGCCGAGCTTTTCGCCCCCGGCGTTGTAGACGGTGGTTCCTTCCACCCGATCGGACGAGATGACGTTTGTGACCATGGCCATGACTTTCTCCTTGACGACGCATCTGGGAGACGCCGACGCTCGCTTCAAAGCCCAGGCCACTGGTCTCCCTCCGATCGGCGGCGCGTCTCATCGGGAATGCTCGGGTCGGGGTGTAGGACTACTTGCCCACGATGGCCCGCGATGCTCCGGCAGCCCGGCCCTCGCGGTTCCTCCTACAGGTGCGAGCGCAGCCCACCGACGAACCGCGAGGCGCGGCCTGCCTAATTTCGCTCAACGAAGTCCTTTCTGATCTTTCCCTTCCTTCGCTTCATTTCATATTTCCATGTACGACCAGCCCTCCGACGACGACTTGCGGCACCTGCAGCTTCGGCACGGCAGCCGCCTGGCGCTCAGGCACCTTGTCGAGGCAGGGCTCGACGTGCTGCCCATGCCGGGCGCCGGCCAGACACTCGCGCGTTGGCGCGTGCTGGCGGAAGTGGCGGCCCACGATCTCTCGCTGGTCAAGCTCTTCGAAGGCCATACGGATGCGCTCGCGATCCAGGCCGAACTCGGTGGCGGGCTGTCCGCATCCGAAGGAGCGCGATGGGCGACCTGGTGTGCCGAGCCGCCGGATGCCCGAGTGATCGCCGAGGAGGAAAGAGGCACGGCCATCCGGTTGAGCGGCACCAAGGCCTGGTGCTCCGGCGCCGCCAGCGTCACGCACGCGGTCGTGAGCTGCTGGAACCGCGACGGCGAGCCCTGGCTTGCCGCCGTCGCCATGGACCAGCCCGGGGTTCGCGTCACGGACGAGGGATGGCACGCGGTCGGCATGGCGGACAGCGCCAGCGTGGACGTCCGCTTCGACCACGCCGCGGCCACTGCGATCGGCCGCCCCGGCGACTACACGCGGCGCCCCGGCTTCTGGCAGGGCGGTGCGGGCATCGCCGCATGCTGGTTCGGCGGCGCCCTGGGTATCGCCCGGGCGGCTCACGCGCTCATGGGCAAGGCGCCGGATCCGCACCGGCTCGCGCATCTAGGCGCCATCGACGCGGCATTGACGCCCGCGGTCGCGCTGCTGCGCGAGGCGGCCGCGTGGATCGACCGGCATCCGCGCGACGACGCCAGGCAGGTCGCCCTGCGCGCCCGCCTTGCCGTGGAGCAGGCCGCCAACGAGGTCATGCGCCATGCGGGCAGGGCGCTGGGCGCGGGCCCGCTGTGCCGCGACCGGGCCTTCGCCCGGGCGATGGCCGATCTGCCGGTGTTTCTTCGCCAGAGCCACGCCGAACGCGATCTCGCCGCCCTGGGCATGCTCGCCTCGCAAGACGTCGGAAAGGAGCCTTCTTCATGGATGCTGTAGCCCGTCCCGCCATCCGCGGAGAAGGCACGGCCGAGGCCGAGTGGAACGGCTGGCCGGTTCTGGCCGCGTTGCCCCGCATCGATGCGCGCACGCTGGTTCCGCGAAACGCCCGCGCGGTGGTGGTGGCTCCGCATCCCGACGACGAAGTGCTGTCGGTGGGCGGGCTGCTTGCACAACTGGCGGATGCCGGTGCGCGGATCGAAGTCATCGCGGTGACCGATGGCACGGCAAGCCACGACGGCTCGACGGAGTGGCCTGCCGAGCGGCTGGCGAAGGAGCGCCCGCTCGAATCCCGGCTCGCGCTCGAGCGCCTTGGGCTGCCTGTCGAACCCGTGCGGCTGGGCCTGCCCGATGGCGGCCTGGCGGCCGTACGCGGCACGCTGGCTGCACGGCTTGTGTCGCTGCTGCGGCCGCGCGACGTGGTGTTCACGACCTGGCGCCGCGACGGCCATCCCGATCACGAAGCCACGGGCCAGGCCTGCGCGCTCGCCTGCGCTGCTGCCGGTGCGAGGCTGGCGGAAGTGCCCGTCTGGGGCTGGCACTGGTCGCACCCCGGCGACACGCGCATGCCCTGGCGACACGCGGTCCGCATCGACCTGGACGAAGAAGCCATGAGGCGCAAGCGCGCCGCGGTGCAGGCATTCACGAGCCAGCTGCGGCGCGATGCATCCACCGGCGCCGGCCCCGTGCTGCGCGCCACCACCGTCGCGCGGGCGCGGCGTCCCTACGAGGTGGTGTTCCTGTGAGCGGCGGGCGCAGGTCTTACTTCGACGCGCTCTATGCAGGCAGCGAGGACCCTTACGCAGTGCGGCATCGCTGGTACGAGATCCGCAAGCGCGCGGTGCTGCTGGCCGCGTTGCCCCGGGCCCGGTACAGGCGTGCCTACGAGCCCGGCTGCGGCACCGGTGAACTCACGCAGGCGCTGTCGCAGCGCTGCGACCACGTGCTGGCGAGCGACTTCTCGCCGCATGCGCTGGAGATTGCCCGCAGGCGCACCGGTTCGCTCGCCAACGTACGCCTGGAGCGGCACGCCTTGCCCGCGGAGTGGCCGCGCGATGCAGGCGGCTTCGACCTGATCGTCCTGAGCGAGCTGGGCTACTTCCTCAAGCGCGACGAGATGCGGCGCGTGGCCGGATGCTGCGGCGAATCGCTCGACGCGGACGGCACGCTGGTCGCCTGCGACTGGCGCGCGGATTTCGCGCAGCGCAGTCTGTCCACGCACGAAGTGCATGCGGCGCTTTCTGCGCTCGGCCTGCCGCGCCTCGTGTTCCATGAGGAAGACGACTTCGTGCTGCAGGTGTGGGCACGCGATGGCCGCTCGGTGGCCGAACGGGAGGGCATCCGGTGATCGGCGTCGTCATTCCCGCGCACAACGAAGGCGAACGCATCGGCGCGTCGCTGGCATCGGTCCTGCGCGCGGCGGCCCATCCTGGGTTGGCTGGCGAGCCGGTGGAGGTTCTCGTCGTGCTCGACAGCTGCAGCGACGCGACCGCAGCCGTGGCCGAGCGTCACGGCGTTGCGCGCATTGCCATCGAGGCCCGCAACGTGGGCCTCGCCCGCGCTACCGGCGCCGGGCTCTTCGTCGATGCCGGAGCCCGCTGGCTCGCGTTCACCGACGCCGATACCGAGGTCTCGCCGGACTGGCTGGTCAGGCAGCTGGCCGAGAACGCCGACGCGGTCTGCGGCTCGGTCGGCGTCGACGACTGGAGCGCGCACGGCATAGACGGCCATCTGCTGCAGGAGCACTTCTCGCGCGCTTACGTCGATGCCGACGGACACAGGCACGTGCACGGCGCCAACCTCGGCGTTTCGGCCGATGCCTATCGCCGTGCGGGCGGCTTCGAGCCACTGGCTTGCGACGAGGACGTGATGCTGGTGCGGGCCCTGCAGGCCAGCGGTGCCCGCATCGCCTGGAGCGCGCAGCCGCGGGTGACGACCAGCGCCAGGACCGATGCGCGGGCACGCGGCGGCTTCGGCGATGCGTTGCTTGCGATGGTCGGGAATCTCGCCGGCGCGGTGAATGCGCGGGAGGGTTCTCGAACTCCTCCCGCGATGCAGGAGGCCCCGGGTCAGGCTTGACGCCGGTGATCCGCGCCCGGCTGGCGCGTGCGCAAGTTTCAGAAGCTCAGGTGCGCCGCCGGCCGCAGCAGGTGCATGAGGATGTCGGCCAGCCGATCGACGTCCACCGGCTTGGTCAGGTGGCTGTGGAAGCCGGCCTCGTAGCTGGTCTCGCGGTCGCTGGCCTGTCCATAGCCCGTCACGGCGATCGCCGTGGGCGGATCGACCAGCTCGGCGCGCAGCCGCCGAACCACGGCGTGGCCGTCGAGGTCGGGCATGCCGATGTCGATCAGCATCACGTCGGGCCGCAGTTCCTTCGCCGCCTCGACGGCGGCGAGCCCGCCGTGGACCACCTTGGTCGCGTAGCCGAGGGCTTCCACCAGCAGGGAGAGCGTTTCGGCCGCGTCCTTGTTGTCGTCCACCACCAGCACCAGCCTGTCTCCGGCCGACCGGGGCGTACCGCTGCCCGGCTCGGGCGGCGGCGATGCGGGCAGCTGCACCAGGAACTCGCTGCCTTCGCCAGGCCGTCCGCTGGAGAAAACGCTCACGCGGCCGCCATGCAGCGACACCAGCTGCTGCACCAGGCTCAGGCCAAGGCCGAGCCCGCCGCTGCTGTGCGAGGCGTCCTGCTCTCCCTGCACGAAGAGATCGAAGATCCTCTGCAGGTCCTGCGGATGCACGCCCACGCCGCTGTCGCGAACGGCGATCTCCGCCTCGGGCAGGCCGGTGACGGCATCGACCGCGCCGAGGCCCACCGCGACGCTCACCTGTCCGCCCACGGGCGTGAACTTGCAGGCATTGTGCAGGAGGTTGCTCACCACCTGCACGATGCGCGCCCGGTCTCCGGTGATCCAGGGGTCTGCTGCGTCGATCCGCACGTCGAACTGCTGGTCCTTCTGCGCGGCCAGCACCCGCACCGCGTCGGCCGCGTCCTGCACCGCTTCGCGCAGCCGCACGGGCTTGGCCTCGAGCTGGATCTTTCCGCTGGTGATGCGGCCGACGTCGAGCAGGTCGTCGATCAGCCGCGTCATCTGCTTGAGCTGGCGGTCGATGATGTCGCGGGTGCTGCGCAGCACCCGCGACTCGCTCTGTTCGCGCTTGAGCAGCTCCACCGCGTTGGAGATCGGCGCGAGCGGGTTGCGCAGCTCGTGCCCGAGCATGGCCAGGAACGTGGTCATGCGCCGGCCCTCGTCCTCCAGCGCCGTGATGCGGCGCCGCTCGGTGAGGTCGCGCGTGACCTTGGCGAATCCCTTGTGGCGGCCCGCCCGGTCGTACACCGCGGTGATGACCACGCTGGCCCAGAAGCGGCTGCCGTCCTTGCGCACGCGCCAGCCTTCGTCCTCGAAGCGCCCGTCGCGCAGCGCGTTGCGGAGCTCTTCCGCCGGCCAGCCGCGCGCCGCGACTTCCGGCGGGTAGAACTTCGAGAAATGCTGGCCGATGATCTCCTTGGCGGCGTAGCCTTTCGTCTGTTGCGCGCCGAGGTTCCAGCTCGCCACGTGGCCGTCGGGGTCGAGCATGAAGATCGCGTAGTCCTTCACGCCCTCGACCATGAGGCGGAAGCGTTCCTCGCTCGCGCGCAGAAGCTCCTCCTGCTGGCGCCGCTCGGTGAAGTCGCGCGTGATCTGCGCGAAGCCGCGCAGCGCGCCGTTCGCATCGACGAGCCGCGTGAGGGTGGTTTCCGCCCAGAAGCGGCTGGCGTCATGGCGCACGAGCCAGCCTTCGCCGTGCGCCCGGCCGTTCTCGCGCGCCTGCTGCAGATCCCTGGCGGGCAAGCCCGTCTCGAGCGCCTCGGGCGGATGGAAGCGCGAGAAGTGCTGCCCCACGGCGCCATCGCGTTCGCAGCCGCACAGCACCTGGGCCGCCGGATTGCAGTCGACGATCAGGCCGTCCGGATCGAGCAGGAAGACCGCGTAGTCCCGCAGCGCCTCCACCATCAGGCGGAAATCCGCGTCGGCCAGCGTCAGGGGCGAGAGCGCCGCCGGCGAGCGAGGTGGCGGATCAGCGGCCATGGGGTCTGGCCTCTGCGGCGGTTCTGTCGAATGTCACGGGAGTCTTCTGGGCCATGACGGAAAAATGTAGCAAAGCAGGCTCGACGCGCTTGTCGGGGTTTTTCCCGCGCTGCTGTGGCACATGCAAGAAGAGGCGAATCGGCAACGGTCGGGTTGACTCGCCGCAAGTCGCGGTGTGCGAAGCCTTCGCCGCCGCCGACCCCGCCCGTACGCTTCAGCGCGGCAGCCCCTGCTCGTACCAGCGCCGTGACCGCGTCACGACCGATACGACGGCCAGCATGAGCGGCACCTCGATGAGCACCCCGACGACCGTGGCCAGTGCCGCTCCCGACTGGAAGCCGAAGAGGCTGATGGCAGTCGCCACCGCGAGCTCGAAGAAGTTGCTCGCGCCGATCAGCGCCGAAGGTCCCGCGACGCAATGCGCCACGCCGAGCTTGCGGTTCAGCAGGTAGGCCAGCCCCGAGTTCAGCACCACCTGGCAGAGGATCGGAACGGCCAGCAGCGCGATCACCATCGGCTGCGCGATGATCGCCTCGCCCTGGAACGCGAAGAGCAGCACCAGCGTGAGCAGCAGCGCGCCGATGGACCAGCGGCCCAGCCGCGTGCCCACGGCCTGCAGGCGCGAAGGGCCCTTCTTCAGGAGATGCCCGCGCAGTAGCTGCGCGATGGCGACCGGCACCACGATGTACAGGCCCACCGAGATCAGCAGCGTGGCCCACGGCACCGTGATCGACGACAGCCCCAGCAGCAGCGCCACCAGCGGCGCGAAGCCCACCACCATCAGCGCGTCATTGAGCGCGACCTGCGACAGCGTGAAGTACGGGTCGCCCCGGCAGAGCTGGCTCCACACGAAGACCATCGCGGTGCAGGGCGCCGCCGCGAGCAGGATCAGGCCGGCCACGTAGCTGTCGAGCTGGTCCGCCGGCAGCAGCGTCGCGAACGCATGGCGCACGAAGAGCCAGCCCAGCAGCGCCATCGAGAAGGGCTTGACGATCCAGTTGACCACCAGCGTCACGCCGATGCCGCGCCAGTGCGCCCTGACCTGCCCGAGCGCTGCGAAGTCGATCTTCAGGAGCATCGGCACGATCATCACCCAGATGAGCAGGCCCACTGGAAGGTTGACCTTGGCGAGTTCGAGGCGCGCCACCGCCTGGAACGCGGTGGGAAACCATTGGCCCAGGGCCACCCCGGCGACGATGCACAGCGCCACCCACACGGTGAGGTAGCGTTCGAAGCCGCCGATGGAAGGCTGCGCGGCGGCCTGGTTCGCACCAGGCGGTGCAATGGAGGACGACATCGCGCGTCAGGACCCGGCCAGTTCGCGGGCGGTGGCCTGCAGCGCCATCCTGTCGAGGCTGGCCGCCGGCAGGTTCACCAGCAGCTCGAGGCGACGGCGGATGGCGTGCAGCGTCTGGCGGAAGGCTTCGCGCTTGCGGTCGTCGTCGCCTTCGACCGCCGAGGGATCGGCGTAGCCCCAGTGCGCGGTCGCCGGCTGGCCGGGCCAGTAGGGACAGGACTCGCCCGCGGCGTTGTCGCACACGGTGACGACGAGGTCCATGCGGGGCGCATCCGGCTTCCCGAACTCGTCCCAGCTCTTGCTGCGCAGGCCCGATGTGTCGATGCCGGCCTTGTGCAGCACTTCGATGGCCATCGGATTGGGCTGCTGGTTCGCGCGCGGGCTGCTGCCGGCCGAATAGGCCCTGAAGCGGCCGGCGCCGATGTCGTTGAGCAGCGCTTCGGCAAGGATGCTGCGCGCGGAGTTGTGCGTGCACAGAAAGAGCACGTTGAGCGGGGCGGTGTTGGTGTCGGTCATGAAACGAGGAGGGGCTTGGTGGCTCAGCAGCAGGCGCTGGCCTTGCCAGGGGTGACGCAGCAGGCGGATGACCGCTCGCGCGCAATGCCGTGCACGGGCACCGTGTCGAGCGTGCGGTAGTGCTCCCAGGCGATGCCCTGCGGGTCGGTCACCCAGTGCTTGTCGCTGCGGGCGTAGCAGCAGCTGGTTTCGCCTTCGTCGAGCAGCGACCGGTCAGCCAGTTCGGCGCGCGAGCGCAGCTCCCGCAGCTCGCCTTCGTCCTCTGCCTGGATGCCCAGGTGGTCGATGCCCTTGCCGCTGCCGAAGGTCGAGATGGCGAAGTTGACGCGCGGGTCTTCGAGCATCCACTTGGCATAGTCGGCCTCGACGCGCGCGGGCTCGGCGGCGAACAGGCTGGAATAGAAGGCAATGCTCTTGCGCAGGTCGTCGACGTGAAGGTGAACGTGGAATCGCTTCATCGGGTGCTTCCTTGGCTGTGGCAGGACTTTGTTCTGTCTTCCACCGCGCAGGGGGCCCCCGCACAGCAGTTCTCGGTGAGGAAGCCCAGCAGCGCATCCATCTGCTCGAAGGCGGCGCGGTAGACCAGGTTGCGGCCGCTGCGCTCCTGCGTGATGAGCCCGGAGTTGGTCAGCTCCTTCAGGTGGAACGACAGGCTGGTGGCCGGCACTTCCATCGCCTCGACCAGCGCCCCGGGCGTCAGGCCCTCGGGGCCGGCCACGACGAGGGCGCGAAAGACGCGAAGGCGCAGCGGCTGGGCAAGAGCGGCAAGAGACTGAACGACTTTTGATTCTTCCATGATTCGAGAATATTTGAATTATTGAATGAATGCAAGCGCCATGTCGTGGGCGCCTGCGTTGCTCCGGTTTATTCCGGCTGCTTCAACTCTTGCGGCAGCAGACCCTTGGAGGAGGGCGGCGCCAGCATGCCGTGTTTCAGGCTCCATACGCAGGCGCCGAGCCGCAGCAATCTCTCCACGTTGGCGTCGTGCAGTGGATTCTGCTTGTCTTCCCGCTCGATCAGCTCGCTGATGCAGGCGAGCGCGTCCGTGGGCGTGAAGCCCAGGCCGGCGCGCGCCATGCCGATCAACGTCACGAGAACATCCGTCTTCTTCATTTCAGCGCACGCCGGCGGCAAGCCGCATCTCGCTGCACAGCCGAGGGCCGTAGTCCTCGCTGCGCGCCGCGAAACCGTAAGCGGCGGCCCGGCGCAGCGCGAAGGCGGTCACGTCGCGCAGGTAGGTGCTGCCCGGCTCGCGGCCGGCGGCGGCGCGGGCCTCGAAGTCGGCCTGGAAGTCGCGGGCCCATTCCTCGCAGAGCCTGTAGCGCTCTCCTCGGGCGTCGAGGAAGCCCGCGCGCGCCAGCGTCTGCGCGATGTCGATCAGCGGCACGTTGAAGGGCATCTCCTTGGGTTCGCTCATGGCCGGCCTCTTCAGAACTTGCCCAGCACGTTCAGGAACCAGCCCTTGCTGCGGTAGCTCATGTCCGTGAGGTTGTCGGAGTAGTCGGTGAAGTTGTAGCCGACGCCGACCTTCAGGTTCTCGTTGACGTGGTAGTACGCGGCGGTGACCCAGCCGCTCTTGCGATCCTTGAGTTCCTTCGCGCGCAGGGTGCGCCATTCGAGCATCCAGTCCCAGTTGCGCACCAGCTTCCAGTCGACGCGCAGCACCGCGAGCTCGGCCGAGCTCTTGAACCATGGCGCGGAGCTGTCGCGGCTCGCGCGCAGCTCGCCGCGGCGCCAGGCGTACTTGCCGCCCAGCGTCCAGCGCTCGTTGAGGTCCCAGGTGGCGTCGATGGCGAAGACGTGGCTTCGCTGCTGGTAGTCGATGCCGGTGGTCGAGACGGTGCCCAGCGTGGAATCGACACCGCCCGACACCACCTGGCCCGGCGAGGAGAGGTCGTACAGGTAGGTGTACTTGAACAGCAGGTTGAGCCGGTCGTTCAGCGCCGGGCGCAGCGCATAGCCGAGCATGGCTTCGGTGTACTTGGCGGCGGCCAGCGTGCCGGTGGTGCTGTCGCTGTCGGCCCAGTTGAACTTGCCGATCCAGCGCGAGTCGTCGTCCACCTTCCAGCTGAAGGAGTTCTTCACCAGCCAGCTGGTGCGCGTCTCGGCGGTGGTGCGGTCCTTGCGGTATTCGAGGCCGCCGCTGTACTTCAGGCGCTCGCTCGAATAGCCGCTGGTGAAGGCCACGGCCTGGCGGCGCGTGGCGCCGAGCGTCTCGGCGCCGATCCAGCCGTTCTCGAAGTTGACGCCGAAGGTCCAGTGCGTGTCGGGTGCGTACTGCACGCCGTAGGCATGCGTGAGGCCGGGCTGCGCGCCGGTGGCCTGGCGGTGCTCGGTGAAGAGCGTGAGGCCGTCGCCCACGCGCGAGCGCACGCCGGTCACCAGGCTGCCGCCGCGGCCGATGAGGTTCTCGTCGGTGCGGCCGGTGTCCGACACGTAGGTCATGTAGACGCTGGAGCGGTCGTCGTACTGGTAGTCGACGCCGGCCTTGCCCGCGAAGCCGCCGTCGCCGGTGGAGAGCTCGCCGCGCAGCGCGAGCTTGTCGTTGACGCGGTAGCGCCCGCCCAGGCCGATGCGGTCGTTCTCCAGCCGCGTGCCGGTGCGCCGCAGCGTCTTCTGCGCGAAGCCGTAGGCGCTCCAGCGGTCGGCACCGGTGTATTCGAGCTGCACGGCCGCGTCGGCGCGCTCGCCAGACACCGCCTGCGTGGTCGGCAGCGACGGGCTGGTGATGAGCGCGTCGCCGGTCTTGTCGTCGTAGCGCAGGCCCAGGCCCAGCTTCCACTCGGGCGACAGGGCGAGCGAGTACTGCGCGTCGAGCACGCTGCTGTTGTAGCCGTTCTGTTCGTCGCGGCGGTCGGCCTTCAGGCGCAGCTCGCCGTTCTCCGCCTTCTCGCCGAAGGGCACGCTGGCCTGCACGCCGACCTGCCGCGTGGCGTTGCTTGCGTACTGTCCCGGCGCCGAGAAGCCGGCGCCGCGCGACTGCGCGTAGGCGCTCACGCGGCCGCCACCGCGGATGTCGAAGTCGCCGAGGTCGGCCTGGCCTTCGAGCCGCCATGCGTTGGCGCTGCCGGTGGGGCCGTTGCCCAATCCGTTGGTCAGCGATCCGTTGCGGCCTGTGAAGCTGAAGCCGCCGTCCGTCGAGTCGAGCTGGCTGGTGCCCGGGCCCCGGCTGCGCGCGAACTCGCCCTTGAGGTAGGTGTTCTCGGTCTTGCGCAGCGTGATGTCGGCGCCGGCCAGGCGCTGGTCGCCGCCGATCTGGTCCTGCCGCGAGGCGGTGACGCCCACGCCGACGTTGTCGTTGGCCCACCACGAGACGCGGCCGCCCACGGCCAGCGTGTCGAGCGATGTGGCCAGCGGCGTGTATTCGTAGTCCACCACCAGGTAGGTCGGCATGCCGGTGAAGCCGCCGGCGCGCACCAGCGAGCCGTCGTCCGACAGGCTGGGCAGCGGCGCCGACAGCAGCACGCGGCCCTGCAGGTAGTCGATCTCGTAGTCGGTGGTGGGCACGAGCTGCGTGCGCTTGAGCACCAGGCCGGAGTCGCGGTCGCGGATCTCCAGCGTCACGCGCTCGGCGCCGCGCGTGATGTCCTGGTTGCGCAGGTAATAGAGCGAGCCGCCGGTGCCGCGGAACTCTTCTCGCGCGGCCAGCGTGCCGGGCTCGGCCGCGAAGGCGTCGATCTTCAGCCGCGCCTCGCCGAAGGAGGTCGACTCCTCGCCGAGGTAGCGGCCGTGGAAGCCGTAGAGGCCGCGGCTCACGCGGGTGAGTTCGGTGTCGCCGAAGTTGAGCTTGAAGTTGCCCCACATCGCCTGCGAGCGGCCGTCGTCCACGCGCAGGTAGAAGCGGCCCTGGGTGGGCGCGTCCTCTACGGTGGTGGAGTCGTCGCCGAAGGTGCTCCACGAGTCCTCGGGGTCGAAGCGGCGGAAGAGGGAGGTCGGGTCCTTGCGGTCGAGGTTGCGGAACAACTCCTTCAGCGGACGCTCTTCGGTGTCGACGCTGGCGGTGAGCGTCCAGCGGTCGTTGAGCTGGCCCTTGGCGTAGCCGGCGATGCGGCCTTCGCTCCAGCCGCCGCCGCCGTAGCGGTTCTTGTCGTTGGTCATGATCGCGGCCGGGCCGCTCACGCTGTTGCTGCCCACGGTGAGGTCGGCCTGGCCCAAGAAGAACCAGTCGCTGGTGGGCAGGTCGAAGTCGCGGCGGTAGACGCGCGTGGCGCCCTGCGCGTCGGTGACGGCGATCTCGCCGGTCTGCACGCGGCGCGGCACCAGCTGCTGGAAGACGAAGCGCCCGGCCTCGTCCACCGGCACCGCGAAGCCCAGCGCGCGCACGCTCTCGCCGGGGCGGATGGCCGCGCCGCTGGCGGTGACGGTGCCCGCGCTCAGCGGAATGTTGGCGATGGCGATGTTGTTCTGTCCGTAGCCGCGCAGCAGCTCGCGTGCCGCATCGGGCGGCGTGCCGGTCTCGGGCTTGTGGCGCTTGGCCAGCGTGAGCGAGAGGTCGTCGGTCTCGTCGAAGCGGCCCTGGCGGTCGTACACGCGAACGCGGTAGTAGAGCTTGCCGCTCGCGCTCTCGGGCAGGCGGTCGAGCAGGCCTTCGGGCACCTGCCATTCGCCGCGCAGGCCGGCGTCCAGCGGCACGGTGGCCAGCAGGCGGCGCTGCATCGCCTCGTTGGCGGTGTACACGCGCAGTTCGGCCTTCGAGGTGAAGAGCAGGTAGTTGCTGTAGCCCGCGAAGCGCACCGTGTCGCCGGCCACCACGGTGGTGGGCCAGGCGCTGGCGCTCAGGCGGCGCGGCTGCGAGAGGTTGTCGTACTGCAGGCGCAGCTGGTTGCGCTCGAGTTGCACGTCGACGCAGCGCTGGCGGTCGGCGCTGGTGGTGCCGTCGGCCGCGGGCTGCTTGCCGTCGGGCGACAGCAGCTGGCCGTCCACGCTCAGGCGCAGCGGCGCGTCGTCGGTGCCGAAGGCGGTGAAGGTGCGGCACACGCCGGGGTCGGCGGGCGCGGCGACCGCCGGCGCGGTGGCGGGCAGCTCGCGTTCGCTGCTGCGCGGCAGGCGGCGTGCGCCGTCGATCTCCACCGCCCGCGGGTCGGCCGCGGCGTGGTCGAGCATGCGGCCGCGCACCGCGGTCTCCTGCGCGGCGGCCAGTCCCATGCCGAGGCAGGCGGTGGCCACGGCGCTCGCAAGGGCCATGCGCTTCGGAAGCGCCTTCTTCTTTCTTCTCATGTCGGCTCGCTCGATCGGGTTCGGTGTCTGTTGTCGGGTCATGGCGGCGGTGTCTTTTCCTCGCGTCATGGCTTGGCCTCCTCGGAAGAGGCGGCGGCAGGCACCAGTTCGATCTCGACGTCCAGGTTGAAGAGCGGCGGCTCGTTGCGCGAGGCGCGCTGCTCGCCGAGCTGCTTCCAGCGCGAGAGCACAGCGGCCTTCACCGCGTCGGTGCGGTCGCGGCCCAGCGAGGCGGGCTCGCCCGGCGCGGCCTTGTAGGCCAGCCGCAGCACCGATGTCTTCTCGGCCAGCACGGCGACCGTGCGGTCGAGTTCGCCCGCGAAGGCGGCGCGCAGCGTGGCGGCGCCGTCGTCGAAGGCCGCACCCTGCAGCGCGAGGCGCACCACCCGGTGCACGGTGGCGCCGAAGTTGATCTTCAGCACCTTGCCGCGCGTGGCGCGCTCGGCCGCCGGGTTCTCGCTGGTGGTGCGATAGCCCGAAGGCAGGGTGCGCTCGTCGAGCTTGAGCACCAGGTTGCTGCCGGTGCCTTCCTTCGGTATGGCGGCGCAGGCGATGTGGTAGCGGCCCTCGGCGTCGGTGGTGGCCAGCACGCCGTTGACGGTGGCGATGCGCACGTTGGCCAGGCCCGGTTCGCCGTCGTCCTGGTAGCCGTTGGCGTTCCTGTCGTCGTAGACCTTGCCGATCACGTCGGTGCAGTCGAAGAGGGCGTCGGGCACCACGCGCACGCTGGCGGTGGCCAGGTTCGACAGCGTCCTGCCCCCCACGCCCTGCGTGGCGACGACCTGGTTGACGAACTCGCCTTCGCCCACGCCCACGCCGACGCCCGCGACCATCAGGTATTCCTTGGTCTCGTTGGGCGCGAAGTTCTGGCCGGGCACGATCACCTGGCGGCCGCTGACCTGCGGCACCACCGGCAGCGCCACGCCGCCGGGCAGCGTGCGCACGCTGAGCGAGCCCTGGATGTACCGGAAGCCCGGCGGCAGCGTGTCGACCACGGCCACGCCCGGCACCGTGGTGCCGCGCGTGTTGCGCGCCGTGATGCGGTAGGGCAGCAGCTCGCCCTTCTTCACGGTGAGCTTCGAGGTGGTCTTGCGCAGCTCGATGAGCGTGGCGTCCGACGGGTCGAGCGGGATGTTGTTGGCCACCACGTGCTGGCCGCCGCCGCCCGGCATGTTGAACAGCATGTAGTAGCCCGCGCCCGGCACCAGTGCCGCGCCGGGGCTCACCACGCAGGGCTTTGTCTGCGCGGGTGCCGGGCCGTTGGCGGGCGCCGCGCACGACTGCGTGCCCAGCGCGCCGGCCGCGGGCGGGTACATCGAGGAGGGCAGGTAGGCCCCCGGCGGCGTGATGACGAGGCGGTACTCGCCGGCCGGTGCGCCCGGCAGCACGAAGAAGTCGTAGTAGCCGCTGGTGCCGGTGGTGTAGCTGTCGCGTCCGTCGAGCAGGTGCTGCGAGGGGTCGAAGCCCGCCGGGCCGACCAGCTTCACCAGCGCGCCGGGCACGGGCGTGCCGCTCACGCTGTCATACACCACGCCGCCCGGGTCGTAGGGCAGGTCCTGCTTCTGGATGTTGGCGCCCGCGCTCACGCGCACCTTGATGCTGAAGCGCGGGTCGCTCGCGGCAGGCGTCGGGTAGGGGCCGTTGGCGCCGTTCTGCGCGGCGTCGGTCGGCCACACGCCGCCAACGACGCGGCCGTCGGGCGAGCGGAAGCGCACGCGGTATTCGCCGGGCACGAGGTCGCCGAAGCGGTAGCTGCCGTCGGCGCCGGTGGTCACGGTGTAGAGCACGGTGGCCGCGTTCTCGGCGCAGGCGTTGCCGCCGTCGGCGCAGCGCATCAGCTCGACCGTCCAGCCTTCGCCCTGGCCTTCGCCCGATTCGCGGGTGCGGTTGTGGTTCAGGTCGAACCACACGGTGCCGGTGAGCGACGCGGGCTGGTTGCTGTGCTCGGTGAAGTCGTAGCCGGTACCGTTGGCTTCCAGGCCGGTGAAGTTCACGCGGATCTGGTTCGTGCCCTGCGCGGTGCCGCCCAGCGTGCCGGGGATGGCGATGCCTTCGTCGTAGCCGCTGGGCTGCGTCTCGGTGATGGTGTAGCCGCCGCTGCCCGGAAGGGGCAGGCCCGGCAGCTCGTAGCGGCCGTTGGCGTCGGTGACGGCGGTGCGCGTCACCGGCTGGCCGGCCGCGTCGGTGCCGGTGAGCGTGATGGTCACGCCGGCGATCGGCAGGTCCTGCGGCTCGCGCTTGCCGTTGCGGTTGGCGTCGTTGTAGACGGTGCCCGCCAGCGATGCGCCGCGTTCGCCGAAGTTGTAGTTGTCGCCGTTGCCGCCGCGGTAGGCGATGGCGCCGATGACGTCGTTGCCCAGCGTGCCGGTGGCCGCACCCTCGACGGTGCCCACGGCGTCCAGGCCGTCGGCGTAGGTCACGGGCTGCGTCTCGCGGATGGTGTAGCCCGCCGCGTCGGCCGGCAGCAGGCCGGTGAAGACATAGCGGCCGTTCGCGTCGGTGACCACCGTGGCATTCACCGCGAGCCCGCTGGCCGAGCGGCCGGTGAGCGTGAGCGTCACGCCAGGAATGCCGGCCTCGGTCGGCTGGCGCACGCCGTCGTTGTTGGTGTCGACGTACACCCAGCCCGCGATCTGGCCGCCGCGCTCGCCGAAGTTGTAGTCGATGCCCGCGTCTTCCGACACCAGCGCCAGGCCGCCGAAGCGGTCGTTGGTGCCGCCGGGGTTGGCGGTGCCGCGCGGCGCGCCGCCCACGGTGCCCAGCGACTCGGGGCCGTCGGCCACGCCGGCGGGTTGGGTCTCGTCGATCTGGTAGGTGCCGGGCGTGAGCGCGTCGACCAGGTAGTGGCCGTCGGCCGCGGTCTGCACCGTGCGGTCGACCGGGTTGCCCTGGAAGTCGGTGCCGGTCACGCGGATGGTGGTGCCGGCGATGCCGGGCTCGCCGGTGTCGCGCGTGCCGTTGGAGGGGGCCACGTCGGCGTACACGTAGCCCGAGAGGCTGGCCGGCTTCACGGCCGAGAAGTTGTTGCCGGTGGAGCCCGCGCCCGCCGCGCCCAGCACGATGTTCTGGATGACGTTCGCGGTCGAGCCGTTGGGGCCGTTGCTCACGCCGCTGCCGCTTGTGGGCACCGAGCCGGGCGTGCTGCCCGCGCCGCTGACGTTGCCGGCGCGCGTGATGCCGGGCAGGTAGCCCGCGGGGCGCGCCTCGGTCACGGCGTAGCTGCCCGGTGCGAGGTCCGGGAAGCTGTAGTCGCCGCTGGCGTCGGTGGTGGTTGTGCGCGACACCGCCTGGCCGTTGACGTCGGTGCCGGTGAGCGTGATGGTCACGCCCGCCAGGCCCGGCTCGGTGGCCGGCGCGCCCTGCGCGCCGTTGCCGTCGCGGTCGTAGTAGACGCGGCCGGAGATGCCGCCGGGCAGCAGTTCGCCGAACCAGTATTCGCCCTGCGTCAGCGGCACGTTGGTGCCCGGGACGGTCACGCCGCTGATGACGTTGCCGCCGCCTTGCGGCGTGCCGGGCTGGCCGTTGTTGTTGGCCTTGCCCGGCGCGTAGTTGGCCGGCTGCGTCTCGGTGATGGTGTAGCCGCCCGCGCCCGAGGGAGGCACGTTGCGGAACTCGTAGCCGCCCGGCGTGCCGGTGGCCACCGCGAGGATATTCACCGCGTTGCCCGCGGCGTCGGTGCCCGTCAGGCGCAGCTCGACGTTCGGGATGCCGGTGTCGCCGGCCTGCGGAATGCCGTCGTTGTTGGCGTCGACGAACACGCGCGTCGTGATGCGGGTGAGCAGCTCGCCGAAGTTGTAGCCGGTGCCGTTCACGTTGGAGGCCAGCGCAATGGCGTTCACCACGTCGTTGCCCGCGGTGCCGCCGGCGCTGCCGGCCGCGTCGCTGCCGTCGGCGAAGCCCGCGGGCTGCGTCTCGGTCAGCACGTAGGTGCCGGGCGTGAGGTTGTTGAAGGCGTAGTTGCCGGTACTGGCCGCCGTGGTGGTGGTCAGCGATACCGGGTTGCCGAACATGTCGGTGCCGGTGAGCGTGACGGTCACGCCGGCGATGCCGGGATCGCCCGGGCTGGCCGTGTTGTTGTAGTCGGCGTCCTGGTAGACGCGGCCGGCCAGGCTCGAGGCGCGCACCTCGCCGAAGTTGTTGGCGCTGGAGGCGCCGCCCGTGCCGAGCACGATGTTGTCGATGCGGTTGGCGTTGGAGCCGTTCGGGCCGTTGCCGGTGCCCGGCGGCACGGTGCCGGGCGTGCTGCCCGCACCGCTGACGGTGCCGGCACGCGTGATGCCGGGCAGGTATGCGGCGGGCTGGTCCTCCGTCACGCTGTAGGTGCCTGCGGGCACGGTGAAGGCCCAGTTGCCGCCCGCGTCGGTGGTGGTGGTCATCGAGACCGCATTGCCCGAGCTGTCGGTGCCGGTCAGGCGGATGGTCACGCCGGCGATGGCGGGCTCGCCGCCGTCGATCAGGCCGTTGCCGTTCAGGTCTTCATACACGCGGCCCGAGAGCGCGCTGTTCTGCACAATCACGGAACCGTCGTTGAAGTTGTTGCCGCCGTCCGGATCGGTGCCGCCGTTGGTGTCGCCCGAACCGGTGGTGACGATGTGGGCGCGATTGGTGAGCACGGTGCCATTGGCCGGCGCCGCGCCGCTGAAGCGCACCGGAATGCGCACGGTGGCCGTGCCGTTGGCCGGCATCGAAGTGATGGCGCAGCTCACGGCGCTGCTGCCGGCCGTGCCGGTGCATGTAGGCGCGGCGGGCGTGAAGCTGCCCCCGGTCACGGTGAACACCGGCGTGCCGGCCAGCACCAGCGGTGCGGGCAGGTTGTCGGTGAAGGCGGTGGTCTCGGCGCTGTCGGGGCCGTTGTTGCGCAGCTGCACGATCCAGTCGAAGGGCACCGCCGAGGAGACGGTGCCCAGCGGCGTGTTGGTGCCGGCCACGACGGCGGCCTTGGAGACCACCTGCACGTCGGCCTTGAAGCGGAAGGTGGTGTTCTCGGCCACCGCGTTGTTGCCCTGCACGGTGTCGAAGGCGTTGCGCGCGGCTTCGAAGAAGTCGACCCTGGCGTTGTTCTGGAAGGTGCCGCGCGAAACGCCGCGCAGCACCACGCGGAACTGCAGCGTGTCGGGCTCTCCGGTTGCCCCCGACGAACCTTGCTTGCCGCCCAGCGTCGGGATGGTGAAGACAATCTGCCCGCCGGCCGAGCCGATCGCGGCGCCGTTGGCCAGCGCGAAGGTGGTGCCGCCCGGCGCGGTCACCGACACCAGCGTGGGCGGCGCCTCGCCGCTCGGCCCTGGCAGCGGCAGCGTGTCGACCATGCGCACGTCTTCCGCCGTCGAGGCGCTGTTGTTCGACACCGTGATGGTGTAGCCCACGTCGTCGCCCACGTTCACCGGGTCGACGTCGTCGCGCTTGGTGACGACCAGGTCGTACACCGGCGCACCGATGGTGGCCGGCACGGTGGCGTCGTTGTTGGTGGTGCTGATCTCCGGCGTGGCCGTGGAGACGTGCACGCTGTTGGTCACCGTGGAGCCGTTGAGCACGTACAGCGGCCGCACCTGCACCGAGACGGTCTGCTGCACGTTGCGGTCCAGCGAACTCCAGGCGCACTCCAGCTGGTTGTTGGTGGTGCCGGTGCCCGTGGGCTGGGTCTTGCTCGGCTGCGTCGAGCAGCTGCCGCCGCCCGAGGCTGTGGCCGAGATGAACATCAGGTTGGCCGGCAGCGTGTCGACCACGTGCACGTCGTAGGCGCGGCTCATGTTGCCCTGCGCGAGGCTCTGGTTGCGTGCCGTGAGCGTGTAGGTGAGCAGCTGGCCGACCGGCACCGTGGCGGGGCTTGCCGACTTGGTGACCGTGACATCGGCGCGCGCCAGCAGGTAGGCGGTGGCGCTGCCGTCGTTGTTGGCCAGGTTCGGATCGGCCGGCGTGGTTGCCAGCGCGTTGGCGGTGTTGTTGATCTGGAAGCCGTGATCGGTTGCCGATGCGCCGTCGCCGTAGTGCTTCGCGACGACCTGGATGACGGGGCACAGCGGCAGGGCGCTGGCGGGGTCGGTGCTCGCGCGGCAGACCGGCAGGGTCGACAGCGTGCAGTTCGACAGCGACGCCTGCCCGAAGCCGCTGCCGTTGGCCGGCAGCGCGCAGGTGCCCGCGAAGGTGCCGCCGTTGGGCGTCTGGGTGACGGCGCCCGCGCCGATCACCTGGGCGAAGGCGTCGGTGACGACCACGTTCTGCGCCTCGGAGGGGCCGGCGTTGACCACCTCGATCTGCCAGGTGACGTCCTGGCCCGCGACCTGCCGGTTGCCCGCGCTGTCGCCGATGCCCACCACGCGCTTGAGCACCTTCACGTCGGCCGCGGTGGCGCCGTCGTTCGCGCCGGTGCCCAGGCTCACGCAGTCGTTGCCGGTGTTGGCGTCGGGGTCGGCGCCGAGCGTGGGCGCTGCCGCGGGCAGCGCCACGTTCACGCACATGCTGTTGACGATCTGGCCGCCCGCCGGCAGCGACGGGATGGTGGCGTTCACGATGATGTAGCCGCCGTTGCGCGCGCTGCTGCCGTTGGAGGTGTCCACGCCGATGTCGGCCGCGAGCGTGCGCGTGCAGGTCACGGTGGCGGGGCCGGGCACCGGCGTCGCGGGCGTCGGCACGACGGTGGCGCCGCCCTTGGTCACCGCGCAGGTGTAGCCGTCGCGCTGGGTGACGCTGTTGATCTGCACGCCGGCGGGCAGGTCGTCCACCAGCTGGATGGTGCTGCCCGCGAGCAGGCGGGTGCCGCCGAGGTTGGTGCTGCCGACCTGGTAGTCGAAGGCCTGGCCCAGCGGCACGTTGTTCTGCGGCCAGCCGCGGCGCTTGTCGGCGCGGAAGTCGGTGGCCGAGACCGCCACGTCGGCCGGCACGCTGCCGGTGGCCGAGTTGGCGATGGGGCCGGTCGCGCTCACGGTGGCTTCGTTGACGATGCCGGTGCCGGCGGTCATCGCGATGACCGGCACCACGATGTCGCCGAGCGCCACGTTCGCGCCGCCGCTGCCGCCGATGTTGCTGCGGGTGCAGCTCACCGTCTGGCCGCTGGCGGAGCAGCTCCAGCCGGCCGGCTGGCTGGGCAGCGTCTGGATCGCGAAGTTGGCGGGAATGGTGTCGGTCAGCGTCACGCCCGTGGGCGCGGTGCCGCTGAAGCTCGGGCTCAGCCTGAAGTTGAAGCGCTGGCCCACCAGCAGCTGGCCGCCGTCGTGGCTCTTCGCGAGCGCGAGCACGTAGCCCGCCGTCACGGTGGTGTTGGCGGTGGCGCCGTTGTTGGTGGAAACGCCGTCCTCCACCGAACCCGCGGCCGCCACGGCCGGCTGGTGCGTGATGGTGGAGCCCGCGCCCGCGGTGACCACGGCGTTGATGCTGTAGGTGCGGCTGTTGCTGCCGGCGGTGGCCGGCGTGGCCGGCACGTTGCAGCGCAGTTCGCTGCCCGTGATCGAACAGCCTGAAGGCAGGCCGCTGCCCGACACCGACAGGCCCGTGGGAATCGGGTAGGTCAGCGTCGAGCCGGTGCTGGTGTCGGGGCCGTTGTTGGTGAGCGTGAAGACGATCGGCACCGTCGAGCCGCTCGGCGCGGTGGCCGGGGCGCTGATGGCCACCGCCACGTCGGCGCCCTGGTTCACGGTGATGATCTTCGTCTCGCTGGAGCCGCCACCGCTGGGTGTGGCGGTCACGGTCAGCGTGCCCTGCGAGACCGTGCGCAGCAGCACCTGGAAGTCGCGAAGCTGGTTCGCCGCGAGCGTGATGCCCGAGCAGGTCAGCGTGCCGGGGCCGGCCGTGCCCACCGAAATGGTCGCCGAGCAGCTGCCCACGGGGACCGTGCCGGTGCCCATGTAGATCGAATTGCCGGGAATCGTGTACGTGAACGACGCACCCGGTGCGCCGATCGGCAGGCTGTCGGTCTCGGCGATGGTGACGGTGCTCGTCACAGTGCCGCCGGCGGGAAGGATGTCCGGCGAATGCACCAGGCTCGACACCTGCGGCACCGCGTGCGCGGCCGTGGCGAAGAGCAGCCCCGCGAGAGGCGCGGCGATGCGCCTCAGGCAGTGCCGCAGTCGCGCGGCGTTGGAAGACAAGTCGCGGCGCTCCTGCGCGTGCGACAGATTCGATGGGGTCCTGAACATCCCGTCCCTCGTGATGGCTCTGGTGGCCGGGCACCTTTCGTTCTGGCGCCGCGAAGGCGGCGGGGTGCTCCGGAAAGGGCGGGATTCTTCGGCGGCCCCCCAGGGGCCACTTTTGCGATTCAGGACAAAAGCTTTGCCAATGATGACATTTGTTTACTAATGCAACATAATGTGAACTGAATGTGAACTAATTCACGCTGCGTTTAGGCGACGCACTCCTACGCTCGACGCCCATGTCCTACTGGTCGACCACGCCGCCCCGGCGCGCGCACATCCTCGTCATCGACGACAACATCGAAGAGCTGCAGCTGTTGCTGGCAACGCTGCGAGAGGCGGGGCACCGCATCAGCCTCGCATTCGATGCGCTCGAGGGCTACCGCCGTGCGACCGCGCTGCAGCCCGACCTGGTGCTGCTGGACGTGCGCATGGGCGCCACCGACGGCTACGCCACCTGCCGGCTGCTGAAGGCAGATCGCGCGACCGCGCGCATCCCGGTGATCTTCGTGACCTCGTCGAGCTCGGTGGAAGAGCGCCTCACCGGCCTGCGCGAAGGCGCCGTCGACTACATCCTCAAGCCCTTCGAGCCGGCGGAAGTGCTGGCGCGCGTGGCGGTGCACCTCGCGCTCGCGAGCTGCCGCGAGCAGGCGCAGGCCTGCATCGACGAGGCCGAGAGCGCGCTGGAGCACGCCCGTGGCGAGCCCGCTGCGGACCATGCCGACCGTGTGCTCGCCCAGGCCGTCGAGCGGCTGGTGCGCGCCGACCTCGCCAACGTGCCGGCGCTGCCCGCGCTGGCCGCGAGCGTGGGCACGCACGAGAAGCGCCTGTCGCGCGTGTTCAGGGAGCAGACCGGCCGCACGGTGTTCGAGTTCGCGCGCGAGGCCCGGCTTGCCGAGGCGCAGCGGCTGCTCGCGGGCTCGGCGCTCAGCGTGGAAGAAGTGGCTCTGGCAGTGGGTTTTTCGGGTGCCGCCAATTTCTCGACCGCATTCCGCGAACGCTTCGGCCGCACGCCCACCGCATTCCGCCAGGCGCGCGCCGCGCCAGTCGCGCCAGTCGCGCCGCCGTCGGTGCCTTCGGCCTGACGCGGCAGCGCAAAGGCGGTGACCACCCCGGGCCCTTGCGGCATTCGCGGCATTCACGGCATTCGCGGCATTCACTGCGCTCGCGCGCTCCTGCTGTGCGCCGTCCTCTGGCTGATGGCGCTTCCCGCCGCCTGGGCGGACGTGCTGCGCATCGACGACGAGACCCGCTGGCCGGTGCTGCTCGACACGCGCGTCGAAATGTTCGAGGACACCGGCGCGCAGCTCACGCTCGACGAGGTCGATGCGCTGCAGGACGACTCGCCCGACGGCTTCCAGCCCGGTAACTCCGCGCGCATGCGTCCGGGCTTCTCCAGATCCGCCTTCTGGCTGCGTCTGACCGTGGTGAACGGCAGCGCCACCATCCAGCCGCTGCGGCTGGTGCTCGATGCCACCTGGCTGCAGTTCGTCGACTTCCACGCCCGCCGCGAACTCGCCGGCTGGGCCAGCTGGACGCACGAGCAGGCGGGCGTGTCGGCGCGCTCCAGCGCGGGCCGCGACCGTGACCGCGTGCCCACGCTCGACCTCGACCTGCGCCCCGGCGAGCAGGCGCGCGTGCTGGTGCGCGTGCGCACCGACAGCAGCGTCAAGCTCGTGCCGAAGCTGTATTCGGCGGAGGCTTGGCGCATGTCGGAAAGCAGCCACGCGCTGATCGACGGCCTGCTCATCGGCGGGCTGCTGGTGCTGTCGGTGTATTCGCTGTCGCTGTGGGTCATCTCGCGCAACCTCGCGATGGCGCTGCAGAGCATGGGCTTCGCGCTGGTGGCGCTCTACGAGAGCACCTACCGCGGCCACGCGCGGCTTGCGCTGTGGCCCGACAGCATCGAGTGGAGCTACCGCGCGGCCGGCGTCACCGCGGGCTGCTGCGTGCTCTCGCTGATGTGGTACCTGTACACCGTGTCGCGGCGCGGGCCGGTGCGCGTGCCCGGGCTGCGATGGCTTTTCGTGCTCGCGCTCGCGCAGTGCGTGGTGGTGCTGGGCACGCTCGTCGGCCCCTATGCGCCCTTCGCGATGGCGGGCACGCTGAGCGCGCCGCTGGTGGTGGTTTCGCTGACCGTCAGCACCTTCATCTACATGCGCCGCGCGGGGCCGGGCGGGAGGCTGGCGTTTCCGGTGATGAGCATCGTCGCCGTCGGCGTGTGCCTGCGGCTGGTCGAGCTGGCGATGCCGGCGCACATGATCCGCGGCTTCGACGCCTATGCGCTGGGCTTCCCGGGCATGCTGGTCGGTCTGGTGGCACTGGCGGCGTGGGCGCAGCACCTGTCGCGGCAGCGGCATTCGGCGCAGCGCACGCTGGCGCACTGGCAGGCGGAAGAGCAGCAGCGGCTGCGCGAGGAAGTGGAGCGCAAGACGCACGCGCTGAACGCGGCGCTGGAGCAGGCCGACCAGCAGGCGCGCGAGCAGACGCAGCTGCTGGCCTACATCAGTCACGACTTGCGCGCGCCGCTGTCGACCATCATCGGCAACGTGCGCCGGCTCAACGAAGACGACGCTGCGCCGCCCGAGAGGCTGCAGGCCATCGAGCGCAGCGCGGCCTACCAGCTCGCGCTCGTGGACGACCTGCTCGACTACGCCAGGAGCGAGCTGCTGCCCTTTTCCTTCGAAGCGAAGCCGGTGCACCTGCGTGCGCTGATCGACGACATCGCGCAGTACGCCGACACGCTCGCGCAGCGCCAGCACAACCGCTTCGAGCTCGACGTGCTCGGCGCGCTGCCGACCGCGGTGTACCTGGACAGCAAGCGCTTCCAGCAGCTGCTGCTGAACCTCCTGTCGAACTCCGCGAAGTTCACGCGCGACGGCAAGATGGGCCTGCGCGTGCAGGCCCGGCCGCGCGAGGATTCATGGCGGCTCGAGTTCGACGTGTGGGACAGCGGCGTGGGCATCGAGAAGGAAGAGCAGGCGCGCATCATGCGCGCCTTCGAGCAGGGTGCGCCCAGTTCCAACGGCCATGGGCTCGGGCTGGCCATCGCCCGGCGCATCGTGCAACACATGGGCGGGCGGCTGCAGCTGGAGAGCCGCCGCAACCTGGGCACGCGCGTGCGCTTCTCGGTGATCGTGAAGGAGGCGCCGAAGGAACTGGTGCCCGTGGTCGCAAGGCCGCTGCCGAACCCGGCGCTGGTCCACAAACCCAGGCGCATGCCGGTGCCCGCCATCGAGCCGTTGCCCGCGGCGGTGCGCGACGAACTGGAAACGCTCGCGCGCGACGGCCGCTGGAGCGACCTTCACGAATGGGCCGACCGCCTCGCGGCCGACGCGCGCCATTCGGCGCTGGTCGAGGCCGTGCGGCACGCACTGGACCTGCTCGATTTCGAGCACATCCGGCTGCTGGCGCGCGCGACGCCGAACGCCAGCCAGTGATCTTCGGCCCGGCTGGGGCCCGAGCTATTGCGGCGAGGCCTGTGCCTGTGCTTCCTGCGGCGGTGTCTGCGCCTGCAGCTGGGCCTGCTGCGCATCTGCCGCGGCGGCCTGTTCGCTTCCGGCGTGGTGCCTTATCGCGATGCCCTTGACGAGGTGGCGGGGCAGGTGGTGCGTCTTCCGCAACTGAGCCAGCGCCTCGCTGCGCGCCGGCTCGCATACCGGTAGAAACATGTGCAAAACGCTCATGGTGTCGTCCCGTGGAGTAACCGGCGGACATTGTGAGCGCATGAAGACCGCAATGGGGGAATCGCCCTCCCGGCGCAGATGCTTTGGCCGCAGCGCCAGCGGCCCCGGTGCGGGATTCCACCAAGCTTGCGCTTCCGTAGGCGGGGCGCATACTGCGCAAAAAACACCACCAGCCACTCGTCGGCCCCTGCGGGGTTCCGGGCGACAGCCAGGAGACACGTGTTGCAGCGAACGAACATTGCCAACCCGGCCTACTTTCACAAGGTCGTCGATTGCCAGTACGCCTGCCCGGCGCACACTCCCGTCCCCGAGTACATACGCATGATCGCGCAGCGCCGATACGGCGATGCGTACATGGTCAACTGGGTCTCCAACGTCTTCCCCGGCATCCTGGGGCGCACCTGCGACAGGCCCTGCGAGCCGGCCTGCAGGCGCGGGCGTGTGGAAGAAAGCAATACAGAGGCCCCGGAGCCGGTCGCCATCTGCAGACTCAAGCGCGTGGCCGCCGACATGAAGGAGGACGTGCGCGCGCGCATGCCCAGGCCCGTGCCGAAGAACGGCAAGCGCGTGGCCTGCATCGGCGCGGGGCCGGCCTCGCTCACCGTCGCGCGCGACCTGGCGCCATTGGGCTATGAGGTGACGGTGTTCGACGGCGAAGCCAAGCCCGGCGGCTTCATCCGCACGCAGATACCGCGCTTTCGCCTGCCCGAGTCGATCATCGACGAGGAGACGGGCTACGTGCTCGACCTGGGCGCGGAGTTCCGCGGCGGCGAGCGCATCGATTCGATGAAGACGCTGATGGGGCAGGGCTGGGACGCGATCTTCGTCGGCTGCGGTGCGCCGCGCGGGCGCGACCTGGACATTCCGGGCCGCAAGGAAGCCGCGGCAAGCATCCACATCGGCATCGACTGGCTGAGCTCCGTCTCTTTCGGCCACGTCAGCAGTATCGGCCGGCGCGTGATCGTGCTGGGCGGCGGCAACACCGCCATGGACTGCTGCCGCTCGGCGCGGCGCCTCGGCGGCAGCGACGTGAAGGTCATCGTGCGCAGCGGTTTCGAGGAGATGAAGGCTTCGCCCTGGGAGAAGGAGGACGCCGCGCACGAGGGCATTCCGATCATCAATTTCCACGTGCCCAAGGCCTTCGTGCACGACAACGGCAAGCTCGTGGGCATGCGCTTCGAGATCGTCAAGGCCGTGTACGACGACAAGGGCCGCCGCACGCTGGAGCCCACGGGCGAGCCCGAGGCCTACTTCGAATGCGACGAGGTGCTGGTGGCGGTGGGCCAGGAAAATTCCTTCCCGTGGATCGAGCGAGACTGCGGCATCGACTTCGACAAGTGGGGCCTGCCGGTGCTGGACGCGAACACTTTCCAGTCGACAGTGCCCAACGTGTTCTTCGGCGGCGACGCGGCCTTCGGGCCGAAGAACATCATCACCGCCGTGGCGCACGGCCACGAGGCCGCGGTGTCCATCGACAAGCTGCTGCGCGCGGAGCCCATTGAGGTCCGCCCGCCGCCGATGACCAACCTGGTGTCGCAGAAGATGGGCATCCATGAGTGGAGCTACGACAACGACACCTCCAACGACCTTCGCTACAAGGTGCCGTGGGCCAAGGCCGAGGCGGCGCTGGCCAGCATCCGGGTGGAGGTGGAACTGGGCTTCGACGCCGCCACCGCCTTCAAGGAAGCCGCGCGCTGCCTGAACTGCGACGTGCAGACGGTGTTCAACGAGCCCGCCTGCATCGAATGCGACGCGTGCGTGGACATCTGCCCCATGGACTGCATCAACTTCGTCGAGAACGCCGATGAAGAGGGGCTGCGCTCGCGCCTGAAGGCGCCCGCGCTCAATCTGGCGCAGGACCTGTACGTATCCGGCGGGCTGAAGACGGGCCGCGTGATGGTGAAGGACGAGGACGTCTGCCTGCACTGCGGCCTGTGCGCCGAACGCTGCCCGACCGGCGCGTGGGACATGCAGAAGTTCCTGCTGAAGATGACGCTTGCCGGGCAGGAAAAGACCCCGGAGCAAAGCCGGAAGGAGACCGCATGAAGCAGATCGAGGCGGTCAACGACTTCGTCATCAAGTTCGCCAACGTCAACGGCTCGGGTTCGGCCTCGGCCAACGAACTGTTCGCCAAGGCCATCCTGCGCATGGGCGTGCCGGTGAGCCCGCGCAACATCTTCCCCAGCAACATCCAGGGCCTGCCGACCTGGTACGAGGTGCGCGTGACCGAGGAGGGACACCTGGGCCGGCGCGGCGGCACCGACATGATGGTGGCGATGAACCCGCAGACCTGGGACGCCGACATCGCCGAGCTGGCGCCCGGCGGCTATCTCTTCTACGACAGCACGCGGCCGCTGCCGCCTTCGAAGTTCCGGGAGGACATCCGCGTGATCGGCATGCCGCTCACCGAGATCTGCAACGCCGTCTACCAGGACCCGCGCCAGCGGCAGCTGTTCAAGAACATCGTCTACGTGGGCGCGCTGGCCATCCTGCTGGGCATCGAGCCCGAGGTGGTCGAGAAGCTCTTCGGCGAGCAGTACAAGGGCAAGGAGAAACTGCTCGCCTCCAACGTGCAGGCCCTTCACCTGGGCTGCGACTTCGCGCGCGAGAACCTGCGCGAGCCCGTGGGGCTGAAGGTGCGGCGCGCCGACCGGGTGGGCGACAGGATCTTCGTGGACGGCAACAGCGCGGCGGCACTGGGCTGCGTGTACGGCGGCGCGACGGTGGCCGCGTGGTATCCGATCACGCCTTCGTCTTCGGTGGCCGAGGCCTTCCAGAAGTACTGCACCAAGTTCCGCGTCGATCAGTCCACCGGCCAGCACCGCTTCGCCATCGTGCAGGCCGAGGATGAGCTCGCATCGATCGGCGTGGTGGTCGGTGCCGGATGGAACGGCGCGCGGGCCTTCACCGCGACCTCGGGGCCGGGCATCTCGCTGATGACGGAGTTCATCGGGCTGGCCTACTTCGCGGAGATTCCGGTCACGCTCATCAACGTGCAGCGCGGCGGCCCCTCGACCGGGATGCCGACGCGCACGCAGCAGGCCGACATTCTTTGCTGCGCCTATGCGTCGCACGGCGATACCAAACATGTGCTGCTCTTCCCCGAAGACCCGCACGAGTGCTTCGAGCACGCGGCGGCGGCGCTGGACCTGGCCGACCGGCTGCAGACGCCGGTGTTCGTGATGACCGACCTCGACATCGGCATGAACCAGCGCCTGTGCAAGCCTTTCGAGTGGGACGACAGCAAGGCCTACGACCGCGGCAAGGTCATGACCGCCGAGGAGCTGGAGGCGGGCCGCGACTTCGGCCGCTACAAGGACGTGGACGGCGACGGCATCCCCTGGCGCACGCTGCCGGGCACGCACCCGACCAAAGGCAGCTACTTCACGCGCGGCACGACGCGCGATGCCTATGCGCGCTACTCGGAGCGCGGGCCGGACTACATCTACAACATGGAGCGGCTGCTGAAGAAGTTCGCGACCGCGGCCACGCTGGTGCCGCAACCGGTGCTGCGGCCTGCTGCCCAGAAGACCGAGCTCGGCGTGATCTATTTCGGCTCCACGAGCCCGTCCATGCACGAGGCGCTGCAGGAGCTGGAAGAGCGCGGCATCCATCTGGACGCGATGCGGCTGCGGGCCTTTCCGTTCCCCGACAGCGTGGTGCAGTTCCTGGCCGAGCATGAGCGCGTGTTCGTGGTGGAGCAGAACCGCGATGCGCAGATGCGCAGCCTGCTGGTCAACGAGCTGGATGCCGATCCGGGGAAGCTGGTGCGGGTGCTGCACTTCGACGGAACGCCCATCACCGCGCGCTTCATCGTGCAGGCGATCGATGCGCACGTCGGCAAGGCGAACGTGCAAGGCAACACCACGACCGGCGCGAAGGAGGCCGCATGACTTACCTCGCCAAGCCGAAGCTGCGCCACCCGACGCTGGCCACCAACAAGGTCGGCTACACGCGGCGCGACTACGAAGGAAAGATCTCCACGCTGTGCGCGGGCTGCGGTCACGACTCCATCTCGGCCTCGATCATCGAGGCCTGCTGGGAGCTCGACATCGAGCCGCATCGCGTCGCCAAGCTCTCGGGCATCGGCTGCAGCTCGAAGACGCCGGACTATTTTCTCGGCGCATCGCACGGCTTCAACACGGTGCACGGCCGCATGCCCAGCGTGCTGACCGGCGCCAACCTGGCCAACCGCGACCTGCTGTACCTCGGCGTCTCGGGCGACGGCGACTCGGCCTCCATCGGCCTGGGCCAGTTCGCGCATGCCATGCGTCGCGGCGTGCGCATGGCCTACATCGTGGAGAACAACGGCGTGTACGGCCTCACCAAGGGCCAGTTCTCGGCCACGGCCGACCAGGGCTCCAAGAGCAAGAAGGGCGTGGTCAACACCGACAGCCCGGTCGACCTGGTGGCCATGGCGCTGCAGCTCGGCGCGAGCTACGTGGGCCGGGGCTTCTCGGGCAACAAGGCGCAGCTGGTGCCGCTCATCAAGGGCGCGATCAGCCATGGAGGCTCGGCCTTCATCGACGTGATCAGCCCCTGCGTGGCCTTCAACAACCACCCGGGCAGCACCAAGAGCTACGACTACATCCGCGAGCACAACGAGGCAGTGAGCCGCATCGACTTCATCAGCGGGCGGGAGGAGATCGCCGTGGACATGGAGCCCGGCGAAGTGATGGACGTGCGCCAGCACGACGGCACGCTGCTGCGCCTGCGCAGCCTGCACCCGGACTACGACCCGGGCGACCGCTTCGCCGCCATGGCCTACATGCAACGGCATCACGAGATGGGCGAGGTGGTGACGGGGCTGCTCTACGTCGACCCGCTGGCCACCGACCTGCACACCGCACTCAACACCTGCGACCGGCCGCTCAATGCGTTGGGGCCGCAACAGCTGTGCCCCGGCGCCCAGGCGCTGGAACGGCTCAACGCCTCCTTGCGCTGAGCAACGGCCGGCGGCACCATTCAGGGTTCGACTCACGGAGGGCGCATCATGTCCGAGCGCACCGTTTTCCAATCGATTTCGCGCAAGCACGTGCTCAGCGTGGCCCCGCAGGCCACCGTGCGCGACGCCGCATGCGTGATGACGCGCGCCAACTGCGGCAGCGTGCTCGTCATGGAACTTCCCGACACGCTGCTGGGCATATTGACCGAGCGCGACCTCATGACCCGCGTGCTCGCCAAGGGGCTGGACCCCGACGGCACCTCGGTGCGCGAGGTGATGACACCCAACCCGATCTGCGTGCCGCCCGAGACGCTGGTGTCCGACGCCGTGGTGCTGATGCTGGAGCGGGGCTTTCGACATCTGCCGCTGGTGGCGGGCGCGAAGGTGCTGGGCGTGTTCTCGGTGCGCGATGCGCTGCCGAGGGAGATCGGCGCGGCGGTGAGCCTGAGCGAGTTCAGGGAGCAGGTGAACGACGCGCTGGGCTGAAGCGCGGCGAGGCCCCGTTCAAGGGGTCACGTAGTCGGGATACTGCTTGCAGATATCGTTCACCGCGCTGAGCGTGCCCGACAGGTGCTTGCGCAGCGCGGCCTGAGCTGCGTCCGGATCCTTCGCCTCGATGGCCCGCACGATGGCGCGGTGGTCGCGCAGGATCGCCTCGGTCTTGCCGGCGGTCGGCAGGTGCAGGCGGCGCAGCCGGTCGACGTGGCCCGAGACGCGGCCCACCAGGTCCCACAGGCCCAGCACGCCGCCGGCTTCGTACATCAGGCGATGGAATGCGCGGTCGGCGCTGACGAAATCGCTGTAGCGCTGCGAGTTGGCGAGCGATGCCTGCTGGGCGATGACGCCCTTGAGCTGGTCGACCAGCCCCGGCGATTCTTCGATTGCCAGCTGGTGCACCAGCTCCAGCTCGATGGAGCGGCGAAGGAAGTGCGCTTCGCGCGCGGCGGAGATGTCGATGCGGCTCACCAGCGTGGCGTGCTGCGGATACACGTTCACCAGCCCTTCCTCGTCGAGCCTGAGCAGCGCCTCGCGCACGGGTGTCTGGCTCACGCCGAAACGATCGGCCAGCTCCTGCCGCTGCAGCACGGTGCCGGGGACGAGTTCGAGCGCAAGGATGGCTTCGCGCAGTTTCTCCAGCACCTGGGGCGCGGCAAGGCGGGTGCGGTCAAGTCGGATCTTCGGTGAGGCGCTCATCGCCGGCGATTGTGTCATTGACGCACTAATATACTAGTGTTTTAATTCTCGGAAAGACGCCGGCGAGCGCCGGCAAGGCCGCACCTGCAGTGCAGCGCCCATGGAGACGACCCCTTGACGAAACGCCCCTACGAATCCCTTCGCAGCGCCCGCTGGTTTGCGCCCGACGACTTCCGCTCCTTCGGCCATCGCTCGCGCGTGCTGCAGATGGGCTACAGCTACGCCGACTGGATGGGCAAGCCCGTCATCGCCATCGTCAACACCTGGAGCGACGCCAACCAGTGCCACTCGCACTTCAGGCAGCGCGTGGAAGACGTGAAGCGCGGCGTGCTGCAGGCGGGCGGCTTTCCGCTCGAGCTGCCGGCCATCTCGCTTTCCGAGAGCATGGTCAAGCCAACCACCATGCTCTATCGCAACTTCCTTGCGATGGAAACCGAAGAGCTGCTGCGCAGCCACCCCATCGACGGTGCCGTGCTGATGGGCGGCTGCGACAAGACCACGCCCGGCCTCACCATGGGCGCGCTCAGCATGGGCATTCCCTTCATCTACCTGCCGGCCGGCCCCATGCTGCGCGGCAACTGGAAGGGCAAGGTGCTGGGCTCCGGCTCCGACGCCTTCAAGTACTGGGACGAGCGCCGCGCCGGCCGCCTCGGCGAACAGGCCTGGGCCGAGATGGAAGCCGGTATCGCCCGCAGCCACGGCACCTGCATGACCATGGGCACGGCCGCCACCATGATGGGCATCGCCGAAGCCGTGGGCCTGACGCTGCCGGGTGCGTCCAGCATTCCCGCGGCGGACGCCAACCACATCCGCATGAGCGCCGACTGCGGCCGCCGCATCGTCGAGATGGTGTGGGAAGACCTGACGCCCGCGAAGATGCTCACGCGCGCGAACTTCGAAAACGGCATCGCCTGCGCGATGGCCATGGGCTGCAGCACCAACGCCGTCATCCACCTGATCGCCATGTCGCGCCGCGCCGGCCACGCCGTGAGCCTCGACGACTTCGACGCCTTCAGCCGCCGCGTGCCCGTCATCGCCAACATCCGGCCCAGCGGCGATGCCTACCTGATGGAAGACTTCTTCTACGCAGGCGGCCTGCCCGCGATGCTGGAACGCATCCGCGGCCACCTGCGCACCGAGGCGCTCACCGTCAACGGCCGCACCATCGGCCAGAACATCGAAGGCGCCGAGGTCTACGACGACGACGTGATCCGGCCGCTTGCCAACCCCATCTACGCCGAAGGCGCGCTGGCCGTGCTGCGCGGCAACCTCGCGCCCGACGGCGTGGTCATCAAGCCCAGCGCCTGCGCGCCGCACCTCTTGAAGCACACCGGCCGCGCGCTGGTGTTCGACGACTACCCGTCGCTCAAGAAGGCTGTGGAGGATCCGGAGCTCGACGTGACCGGCGACGACATCCTCGTGCTGCGCAACGCCGGCCCGCGCGGCGCGGGCATGCCGGAGTGGGGCATGCTGCCTATCCCGACCAGGCTGCTGAAGCAGGGCGTGAAGGACATGCTGCGCCTGTCCGACGCGCGCATGAGCGGCACCAGCTACGGCGGCTGCCTGCTGCACTGCTCGCCCGAGGCAGCCATCGGCGGCCCGCTCGCACTCGTGCAGACCGGTGACCGCATCAGCGTCGACGTGCCCGCGCGCAGCATCCACCTCGAAATCGACGATGCCGAACTTGCCCGCCGCAAGGCCGCGTGGACGCCGCCGCCACCGCGCTACGAGCGCGGCTACGGCTGGATGTTCGGCCGCCACATCCGCCAGGCCGACGAGGGCTGCGACTTCGACTTCCTCGAAACCAGCTTCGGCAAGCCGGTGCCCGAGCCCGACATCTTCTGACTCCAATCCGATTCCACCCACTTCCAGACAACGGAGACCCCACGTGAATCCCGCCACCCGCGAGCAGCTCATGAAGGTGAGCACCGCCACCCTGTGCACGGCCCTGTTCAAGCGCGGCCTGCGCCACCAGTTCATCCAGGACGTGCGGCCGCTCAACGCCGGCCTGCCCAACATGGTCGGCGAAGCCTTCACGCTGCGCTACATGCCCGCGCGCGAAGACCTCAACCAGATCGGCGTCTTCCTCGACCGCGACCATCCGCAGCGCAAGGCGGTGGAGCAGTGCCCCGAGGGCGCGGTGCTCGTCATCGACAGCCGCAAGGACGCGCGCGCCGCATCGGCCGGCGGCATCCTCGTCACGCGGCTCATGAAGCGCGGCGTGGCCGGCGTGGTCACCGACGGCGGCTTCCGCGACAGCCCAGACATCGCGAAGCTGGGCTTTCCCGCCTACCACCACCGCCCCAGCGCGCCCACCAACCTCACGCTGCACCAGGCCATCGACATCAACGTGCCCATCGGCTGCGGCGACGCGCCCGTCTTCCCCGGCGACGTGATCGTGGGCGATGCCGAAGGCGTGATCGTCATCCCGGCCCACATGGCCGACGAGATCGCCGCCGAGGCGACCGAGATGACCGCCTTCGAAGACTTCGTGCAGGAGAAGGTGCTCGAAGGCCGCTCCATCCTCGGCCTCTATCCGCCCACCGACGAACAGAGCCGCACCGACTTCGCCGCCTGGCGCCAGGCCAACGGCCGCTGAGCCCGCATCGATCACAGAAATCCAAGGAGACAAGACATGCGTTTCATCCGCTTCACTGCGGCGCTGCTTTCGGCTGCGCTCTTTCCCCTGGCCGCCACGGCCCAGACACCCGACTGGCCTGCCGCCAAGCCCATCGTCTACGTCGTGCCCTTCACGCCCGGCGGCTCCACCGACATCGTGGGCCGCACGCTGGCCCAGAAGCTGGGCGAGAGCCTCAAGCAGTCGGTGGTGGTCGACAACAAGCCCGGCCAGGCCGGCGGCATTGGCGCCGCCTATGTGGCGAAGGCGCCGCCCGACGGCTACACGCTCTTCGGCGGAACCATCAGCACGCACGCCATCAACGCCAGCCTCTACAAGAAGCTGTCGTACGACCCGATGAAGGACTTCGAGCCCGTCTCGCTGGTCGCGCGCCTGCCCAACGTGCTCATCGTCAACAGCCAGCTCGGCGTGAACTCGGTGGCCGACCTCGTGGCGCTGCTGAAGAAGGACGAGAGCAAGCGCACCTTCGCCTCGTCGGGTGCCGGCACCTCGACGCACCTTGCCGGCGAGATGTTCGCCGACCTCATCGGCGTGAAGCTCACCCACGTGCCGTACAAGGGCACGCCACCCGCGCTGACCGACGTGGCAGCTGGGCAGGTGCCCTTCATGTTCGACCAGGTGACGGCCGCGCTGCCGCTGGTCAAGAGCGGCAAGCTCAAGCTGCTGGCCGTGACCACCGCCAAGCGCATCGCGCTCGTGCCCGACCTGCCGACCATGATCGAGTCGGGCATTCCCGGTTTCGAGATGTCGTCATGGCAGGCCGTGTATGCGCCCAAGGGCACGCCCAAGCCCATCGTGCAGCGCCTCAACGCAGAGATCGTGAAGGCGCTGCACCAGCCCGACGTGCATGCCAAGCTTTCCGGGCAGCTCGCGATGGAACTCGTGGGCAGCACGCCCGAGGAGCTGCGCGACCACATGGCCCGGGAGATTCCGCGCTGGGCCGAGCTGGTGAAGAAGTCCGGCGCCGTGGCCGACTGAACGACCCGGAACAACCGACAAGAACCCAAGGAGACAACCGATGCAGAACAAGACGAACAACGACCGCCGCCGATTCCTCAAGACAGCGGCGGGCGCCGGCGCCGCAGCCTTCGGCACGCTCGCGGGCGCACAGGCCTTCGACTTCAAGCCCAGCCAGCGCTACCCCGACCCGGCGGTGCTGATCCTCGACCCGAGCTTCACCAAGTACCGGCTCTACAGCAGCACGCTCGAGCAACTGGGCTCCGGCATGCGCTGGGCCGAAGGGCCGGTGTACTTTCCCGAGCACGGCTACCTGCTGCTGAGCGACATCCCCAACAACCGGCTCATGAAGTACGACGAGAAGACCGGCAAGTTCAGCGTGCACAAGACCGGCGTCAACTACGCCAACGGCAACACCCGCGACCGCCAGGGCCGCCTCGTCACCTGCGAGCACTCCGTCACGCGGCGCGTGGTGCGCACAGAGAAGGACGGCCGCATCACCGTGCTCGCCGACAACTACCAGGGCAAGCGCCTCAACGCGCCCAACGACGTCGTCGTGAAGTCGGACGACACCGTCTGGTTCACAGACCCCACCTTCGGCATCAACGGCGAATGGGAGGGAAGCAAGGCCCCGTCCGAGCAGGCGACCACCAACGTCTACCGCATCGCGACCGACGGCAAGCTCACGGCGGTCATCACCGATCTCGTCAACCCCAACGGCATCGCCTTCTCGCCCGACGAGAAGAAACTCTACGTCGTCGAATGGAAGGGAACGCCCAACCGCAGCATCTGGAGCTACGACGTGTCACCGGACGGCACGAGCGTCTCGAACAAGACCAAGCTCATCGACGCCGACGGCCCCGGCTCGCTCGACGGCTTCCGCGTCGACCGCGACGGCAATCTCTGGTGCGGATGGGGCCACTCCGGCGCCATCGCTTCGGAGCCCACCGACGTCGGAGGCGGCATGAAGGCCTACCTGCCCACTGGCAAGTCGGAGGAAATGGACGGCGTGAAGGTCTTCAACCCGCAGGGCAAGCCCATCGGCTTCGTCCGCCTGCCCGAGCGCTGCGCGAACCTGGAGTTCGGCGGGCCCAAGCGCAACCGGCTCTACATGGCGAGCAGCCATTCGCTGTATGCGCTCTATGTGGAGGCGCACGGGGCGGTTTGAGGGGCCGCTGCCGGGCGGGGGCGCCGAGCCCGCGTCCGGGCAGGAGTGGCTCAGTTGAACTTCGAATTGTCGGAGTCGCTGGTGTAGGCGGACTTCGTGACCGCTATGGACGAAATGGCAATCGGCTGCAGGAATGTGGTCACCGTGCCCGCGTAGGTCTTCAGGGCTTCCCAGTTCGTACCGGGGTCGTATTTCGCTTCCTTCTTGCAATAGCACCACAGCTTGCAGCCCACGTGCTTCGTCTTGTGCTCCAGGATCTTGGTGTCATGAGCGGGATTGCCGGGAATCAGGAGACCCATCTCGGCAATCTCTTTGCGTGTCTTCTCCATGATCTTGTTGGTGGCCTGCGTGAGCAGCGTCTCCTGGTTGCGCTCCAGGTCCGCGATCCAGCCGTCCACCGCGTCCATCACCCTCTTGAACTTTCCCAATTCCTGGTTGAGCCTCTTCTTGCGCCGCTGAACCTGCTCGTACAGAAGAGCAAACTGGTACATGTCGTCGCATGTCTGGCCGCTGTTGTTGTAGGCCTCGATTCCCTGGTTGAGCTCTTCGAATGCATGGGCCACCTTCCAGCGGTACCTGTCCAGGTTCTCGACGGTCAGCTCCTTGATGCCGAACTTGGCCACCTCCGCGTTCGAGGCGGTGGCACCAAGATGCCCTTCATGAAGCGCGCCCCGGACCTTTCCGTTGACCGCATCGACAACCGCGCCCACGACGGACCCCACGACAGGCACCGGTATGAGGGTAAGGAACAGTTTCCCCACGCCCACGAGGGCTCCGATGCCTTTGCTGGCGCGGGATCCGCCGCTCGAGAACGCACTGCGCGTCGAGTGGAAGATGCGGGAGTGCGCGATCTGCGAGCCCATGCTCTTGTTCGCCACCTCCAGCTCGGCCTGCTTGAATGGATCTGGATTGAACGCCATGTCTTTTCCTCAAAAAATAAAACGTCGATGAATGAAGCGAAGCCATCCCGCTCAGAGAGGCATTTGCCCGAAACAGGAGCGGCTCGCGCAGGGCCATTGCCGGCTGGGGCGTCGGGTGGAGAACCCGGCCGGCTCACTCCGGCCTGATGCCCAGAATCGAGAAGTAGCGGTTCAGGTCGCCGTCCTCGCGCAACACCTCCTGCATCAACTGCGGCAGCGGCATGCGTCCCCAGGCCACGGCACGGTTCACGAGGTAGGGCGTCGGGCTGTGCGGCTCCTCGCGCATCAGGTAGGCGGCCGCGAGTTCCAGCAACTGGTAGGCCTCGGCGCGGTTGCCGATACGGCCGCTCGCCACGGCCTGCGGCAGCGACCCGGGAGCAGGGGAGAGGGGGGTGTCGCTCATGTCGTTGTCGTCCATCGGGATCGCGGGAGGGGTTGATTCGTCCGCCATCCAGCTGGCGGGAGCTTCGGCCGGTGCAAGCGGTTCTTCTTCCTTGTCGCGCGGATCGCGCCCCTGCAGCAGGCTGCGCAGCGCCTGCCGCATGCGGGCGAGCATCTCCGTCACCTTCGACAGGCTCGGCGCATCGATGCCCAGCCGCCCGTCGAGCAGGGCTTGCAGGCTTTGCCACGCATCGGTGGCCGCGGCGACGCGGTCGTCGAGCGCGGCGAGCGCATGCAGGTCGCGCGCTGCACGGTCGAGGATGTCCTGGCGCGACACCGTCTGGGCGCTCGGCTCCTCGGCCACTTCCTTCGCCTTTGTCCTGGCGTTGCCCGCAGCGCCGGCAGCTGCCGTGCCGTACTCGCTGGTCAGCGCGCGCTGCCAGTCCCCCAGCGTGATGAAGGGCGGCGAGAAATCCGCCCACTCGAGCAGCGGCACGCGCATCAGCAGCACGTGCGCGATGGTGTCGTTGACCCACACGAAGGTGGCGGTGCGCATGTCGGCGTCGCCGTCGTCGCCGATGCGCGGATGCGCGTCTTCCCAGAATTCGCGCGCCAGCCCTTCGAGCAGGCGCGCACCGGCGGCCAGTCCGTCGATCGAATGGCGGTGCACCCAGGCCTCTGTGAGCCAGGCGGCCATCTGCAAGTCCTTGCTGCGGCGCTGCAGGACCTCGGTGCAGAGCATCTCGGCGGTACGCCAGTCGGCCTTCTTCAGCGGGCGGGTCCATTCGCCCATCGGCAGGCTGGCGTCTTCCTCGGTGCGCGCCTCGCGGATGCGGGCGCACACCGGGTCGTAGCGCAGCGGAGGGCCGGCGGGGCCTTCGGGGCCTTGCAGCGGCAGGAGAAAGCTCGCGAGGTCGGGCGCGAAACCGCCGGTGGTTTCGTCTGCATCGGCGTTCAGGGGGGGCAGCAGGGCGGCCATCAGGGCATGTTCCATTCAGGAGCGCGCGCGGGGAACGCGGCGGGCCAGATCAGGGCGTTCTTCTTGCCGGCGGGGCTGGCCGCGATGCGCAGGAACACGCGTGCGCGTCCTCCGTCGGGTGCCTGCGCGGCGTCGCCGGCCGACTGGGCCACCAGCGGAAACTCGAACTTCAGCAGCTGCGAGCGGCCGTCGGGGCGCTGGGCGGGGTCGCCTTCGCGCTGCCGCTGCGCCAGCGTGAACAGCGCCCACGGGTCGGCAAAACGGAAGCTCACGGTCTGGCCGTCGGTGATCAGCGCGTGCTGCTGCGGATCGGCGCGCGCCATCAGCGGGGAGTCCTTCGCGATGCGCAGCACCAGCGCCACCGGCGTGCCGTATTCCCAGCGCAGCGTGCGCGGCGCGTCGCGCAGCCTGAGCACCTGGTCGCCGACCTCGAAGGACCAGTCGATGATCTTGTTGCCCTCGATCTCGGCCGTGGTGTTGGCGCGGAAATCCACGCTCAGGTCATAGCCCGGTGCGGCACCTTCCTCGCTCGGGAACAGCGGCTGCAGGAAGTCGCGTGCACGGGCGAACTGCTCCGTGAAACGGCGCGCGCCCGCTCCGGGCATGCCTGCATTGCGCACACCGGCGTCCGCGCCGCGGTTCTCCTTCAGCGCGCGTGCCAGCGGGTCGAAGGCGCGCGTCAGGTCGTTCACGTCGGCCGGGTCGGCCAGCTCGAAAGCCCGTCCCGTCGCCGGGCCGAACGGATGGCGGCCCGCCAGCGAACGGTTGAAGCGGGTGGAGAACTGCGTCCACAGCTCCTGCTGGTCGCCGAACTGCAGTTCCTGGCAGCGCGCGAGCAGGGCGCTGTAGATCTGCTGGTGGCGGTCGGCGAAGTAGTCGCCGATGCGCGTCGCCGGCGCCTTGCCGGCCAGCTTCGCGCCGCAGGTCTCGCGATCGATCTCCGCGCCGGTGGTGCCCAGGAACTGTTCGAGCAGCAGCAGGCTGCTGTTCGGGTTCTTCAGGCGGTAGCGCTCCAGGTCGCGGTTGATCGCCTGCCAGCGCTGCGCGAGCACCGAGCCGGCGCCCACGCCGTCGAGTGCCGCGATGTAGCTGTCGGCCTGCTTGCCCAGCGTTTCGGTGCGGTTGAACTGCTGGCCCAGGTAGGCGGCGAGCGAGCCCACGTCCGAGACGCCGAAGGCCACCAGCATCGGCCCGCGCTCGCCGCGCCAGGCCTGGAAGTCGCGTCCGCGCATGGCGTAGAGCTCCGACTGGTTGAAGGCCTCGTCCACGGCCTCCAGGCGCTGCAGCGCGTCGCGCGAGATCATCGCGCGAAGGTCTTCGGCGCGGGAGCCGGCTCCCAGCTCGTACAGCAGCGCCTGGATCTTCACGAGGCGCTGGCGCGAGGCCTCGTAGGCGGTCGCCTGTGTGTCGATGGAGCGGCCGCCGTCGCCCATGCCGTTCGCGGCCTCGGCCACCTGGTCGACCACCAGCTGCGCGAAGTGCGCGTTCAGCGCGCTCTCGATGCCGGGGCGCAGCGTGGCCGGGAAGGCCTGCATGCCCTCGCTCATGTAGCGCTTGCGGATGTCGCCGACGGCCAGCGCCTGGTCGAGCCGGGGCAGGTCCCACACGGCCATGGTGCGCATCCCCGCGCCGGGCAGCTCGCGATCGCGCGCGGGCGCCATGAAGGGCTGCGCCAGCAGTGCGGTCAGCGCGTCGCGCAGCGCGATGCGTTCGGGCGCCAGCGCGAAGCGGCCGTCCTTGTCCTGCCACACCAGGCCTGGCTGCGCGCCGCCGAAGCGCAGGCTGAACTCGACGCGGAATTTCTGGAAAGCGTCCTGCGCGCGGTTTTTGACCGCGTCGGCCGATTCCAGCCCCAGCAGCCGGTTCTGCTCGATGCGCGCGATGGTCCGGTCATACGAAGAGCCCAGCACCAGCACCGGCTGGCGCATCCAGCCGCCCTTGCCCGATGCGACCAGGTCTTCCTGGTCCTTGATGGCGGCGATCACCTCGCGGTAGCTCGCGGTGGTGCGCGCGAAGGTGCCGGTGCTCGCGAGCGAGGGCAGCAGCCGCGCCAGCGACTGCTCCGACACCAGCAGCTCGTTGTTGACGAAGAGCCGCGCATCGAGCTGCGCGGTGCCCTTGTCGAGCGCGCAGCGCAGCGCCGACTGCACGGGCGCCAGCGGAATGGCCAGCGCATTGCCCTCGGCCGCCTGGCGGAAATAGCGCAGGTTGCGGCTCAGGTCGGCCGGCAGCTCGGCGCCCAGCGCGTAGCGCACGGCCACGCGCAGGTCGTCGGCATTTCCGGTGGCGGGCTGGCGCAGCCGTTCCACCGCCTGCAGGGCGGCATCGAGCTGCTCGACCGAGCCCAGGTAGCGCTGCAGCGCGCCGAACTCGGGCTGATCTTCCACCAGCAGGCCGTTCTTGCGCGGCGCGTCGCCGATGGTCCTGAAGCTCGGCGGCAGGCCGCAACTGGCGCCCACGATGAATTCGCCGGTCGCCTCGTCCTGCTCCACGCCACTGATCTGGCTCACGCGCGCCATCAGCTCGCGCCGCAGCGTGCTCACCGCGATGTCGCCGAATTCGCGCTCGATGCGCTCGATCACGCGCTCGTTCAGGTCGTCGAAGGGCTGCCACGAACCCGGCATGAAGAAGGAGTACGTGCCGTCGGTGCGCAGCCGTTCGTTCATGGCCAGCAGCGACAGCGCCTTGTTGCGGTACCACGCGGTCGGAATGGTCTCGCCGCGCTGCAGCGCGCGCATGCGGTACTGCGCGTCGTGCTGCAGCTGGGCCAGCGCCGGCACCAGCGTGGCGTTGTGCCGGTGCAGCTGCCAGGTCGCGACCATCAGGCCGATGCCCCAGCCGCCGAGGAAGATCACCGCCGCCCAGCGCAGCGCACGGTGCAGCACCGGGCGCGTGAGCGTCTGCGTGCGCGAAGGCCTCGTAAGGCCGTACTCCAGGAAGATCTTCTTCTCGAACAGGTCGCGCAGGAAGGCCGGCTGGCGCATCAGCTGCGCGATCAGGTCGCCGCCGATGGGCTCCAGGTCCTTGTGGCCGTAGGCGTCGTGCTGCGCATCGATGGCCGCGACCGTCTGCGCCGATTCGCCGCTGTCGCCCGTGAGGTAGATGCCGCGGAAGAAGAAGGGCTCGTGGTAAGCGCTGGGGCGCATGAGCTCGTCGACGTACAGCTGCAGCTGGCCGCGCAGCGCCTCGACGCGCGAGGGCAGCAGCAGCTGCGCGCCGGCGCCTTGCGGCTCGGTACCGGTGGCGAAGAGCTCGGCCGACACGTCAGACACCGAGCGCACCACCGTCCCCACCGCCTCGTCGACCCACGCCGGCTGGTAGGTGGTCGACAGGTCGTAGGGCGAAGACCAGCCCAGCATGCTCGCGCGCAGCGGCTCGGGCAGCGCGCTCGCGAAGGCGCTGAAGCCTTCGAGCTGCTCCGCGCCGGTCACCAGCACGTACACCGCGAAGCGCATCGCGAAGCGGTTCTGCGCGAGCCACAGGCGCCGGTGCGCGAGCTTGGCGCGCTTGGAGAGTTCGAGCCGCCCGTCGGTGCTGTCGTCCAGCAGCAGCGCGGCCGGGATGGTGATGACCACCGAGTCGAACGGACGCTGCGGCCGGTAGGCGCGGCACATGCCGAGGAACTCGTCCCACGGCTTCTCGGAGGCGTCGTCGTCATCGGGCGAGCCCAGGTAGGCGCCCTGGATGTCGATGACCACGCCGCGGTCGAAGAAGTGCCACGAGATGCCCTGCGTGGCCGCGGCCGAAGCCGACTCGGTGCTCAGCGCGCTGGCGACGCCCGACTGCTCGATGGGAAGTTGCCGGTGGTCGTCGCCCTCGTTGAGCAGCATGATCCACGGAATGCCGTAGCGGTCGGCGCGCGAGGCGATGTTGCCCTCGATCAGCTCGACCGCCTGGCGGAACGAGCTGCGCAGCGAGTCGAAGCGGATGCGCGCGACCTTCGGGTCGCTCGACGGCTTGGCGTGCGAGCGCCGCGCCGCGAAGTACAGCACCATGCAGAGCACGAGCAGCACCACCAGCGTGAGCACCGCGATGGAAATGAGGAAGAGCTGGTCGGTCAGCATCGCGACGCCCTCCGGTGAATGCTGTGGAGACGCAAGTCGTTCATCGCAGGTAGGCCCCCGATGCGTCGACGGCGCCCGGTTGCAGCACCTGCCGCACCGGCCACGACTGCCACAGCCACAGCAGCTCCGACACCGCCAGCAGCGTGGCCACGCCCAGCAGGAACAGCACCGTCCAGCGGCTCAGCGTGGGCAGCTTGCGCGGCGCGATGTGCGAGAGCGTGCTCGCGTAGGCCCGCTCCGACACCACGCGGTCGCGGCCCGAGAAGTCGGCGGGCCGCTGGTAGACGAACTGGAACAACTCCTCGCGGTAGCCGAGCAGGCGGGCTTCCTCGCCCGCGCCCCGGTACTTGCCCTGGAAGCCCAGTGCCAGCGCGAAGAGGTACAGCCGCGCGATGTCTCGCTTGGAGGGTTCGCGGCCCGACAGCAGTTCCTCGATGCGGCTGAACACCAGGTCGCCCGCGATGTTGGTGCGAAAGAGCGACGACTCCAGCAGGTGGCCCGTCCAGCGCTCGAGGCCGATCCACGGCGTGTGCAGCAGGATCTCGTCGGCCAGCGCGGCCTTCAGGTAGCGCGCGTCGGCCACGTTCTCGAGTTCGAAGCGCGAGCTCTCGCGGCGCGACTCGAGCGACTGCAGCTCCAGAAGGTTCTCCAGGTGGCGCGCCAGCGTCTGCGCCACCGTGTCGATGTCGCTCTCGCGCGATTCGGCGGTGCGGTCGCGTGCCTTCACGATCTCGTCGTAGAAGGCGCGGAACTGCCTCGTGATGTGGTCGTCGACCGCGAGGTCGGGGAGGTTGCGTGCCATGGTCCGGTCAATCCTTGATGAACAGCACGATTTCCTGCGGAGGCTGCGCGGTGGCGCCTTCGTTGGCATTGGCGATCACCAGGAGTTCGGCGGGCACGGTCAGCCCCGGGCTGGTCTGGATCGCGTAGAGCAGGTAGCCCGAGCCCGGGCGCAGGCCCAGTTCGTCGGCCGATTCGACGCAGCGGCGCACCGCGCCCAGCACGCGGCGTTCACGCAGCGAGGGGTATGCCGACTGCGAACCGACGATGGCGCTGTCCATCCAGGCCATCAGGTCCTTGTCGGACTGCCCGCGCAGGCCCACCACGATGCGCGCGCCCGACACCCACTGCGGCTGCAGCGTGGTCTCGAAGGCGCCCTGGCGGAAGTCGAACTTGTGCTCGCGGTACTCCTGGCTCACCTCCGACACCGCGTCACGCAGCGCCAGCAGCAGCGGCTGGAACACGCGCGAGGGGTCGGCGTGGTCGTAGTCCATCGGCACCGGCGGCACGCCCCCCGGGCGCAGCAGGCTCAGCGAGGCCAGCAGCGCACAGAGCGACCAGTACATCGGCAGCGGATGCAGGTGCGGCGTGCGCATCACTGCCTCCGCATGCGGCAGGCCCGACAGCAGGCTGCGCAGCCGGTCCTTCAGCTCCAGGTGCGCGAGGCGGTCGTCGATGCGCGAGGAGGGCACGGCCGTCTGCTTGGCCACGAAGGCCGCCTTGCCGCGCAGCTGGCCGAGCAGGGCGGACGCGGCCGTCCACAGCGGGTTGTCGCGCGCCACTTCCAGCAGCGGCGGCTGCGCGTCGCCCAGCTTCACCACCTCGTTGTCCTTGAAGACCTGGCCCAGGCGCAGGTGCACGTGCGTGCCGGGCGGCACAGCGCCGGCGCTGAGCGCCAGGCGCGGCAGCATGCGCGGGATGTTCGCGGGCTCGGCGTCCGACACCGCATCTTCCACCGGCGCGCCGGCCACCGAACGGAAGCGCACGGTCGCGGCGCGGTGCCGGTTGGGCGTGGTGACGGGCAGGGTGAGGTAGATGTCCAGCGGCTCGTTGGCCAGCCGCTCGGCGTAGGGCGCGAGCGAGAGTTCGAGCGCGCCGTGCGCGGCCTCGGCGGCGGAGAACTGCACCGCGGTGCCGTCCGGCAGGATGGCTTCGAGCACCAGCACGCGCAGCAGGCCGGCGGGCAGCAGGCCCTGGTCGAACACCAGGCGGCGCACGCCCCAGGCGAAAGGCGCGGCGGCCAGCATCTGCCAGGCGACGAGAGTGTCCATGCGCGCGGAGAACTGCTGGAAGTGCTGCGGCGACAGCAGCATGCCTTCATGCCACTCGACGCGGTCGGTGATGGGGGCGGCGCGGTGCAGGTCAGACATGGCGTTCTCCCGCGCGGCTGTATCGAAGTTGTTTGTTCACTTGAAGGAATCCGGGTTGTTCAGCGTGCCGCGGCCGACACGTCGAAGCTCTGTGCATCGAAGCGGGCCACGATCGAGCCCTTGAGGTCTTCCACCCGGATGCGGTTGGCACCGGGCGTGGTGTAGTTCGCGAAGACGAGCACCGCCGCCACGCGCGGCGAGCCGATGGCGCTGGCGGGCACGCGAATCGTCTGGCCCGGCACCAGCTCCCACGAGAGGTACGACAGGCTCTGCGGAAAGGTCTTCTGCAGGTCGGCGCGTGCGCCGAACCACTTGGCGGCCGTGAGTTCGGTGACGCGCGCGAGCATCGCGTCGTCGAGCACCATCACCACGTCGACCGCGACCGGGCTGTTCTGGTTGGCGCCGGGCGCGGCCGAGAGCGTGAGTTCGTTCCAGTTCACGCGCGTGCCCTTGGGAAAGAGGCTGCCGCATGCGGCCAGCTGCACGACGAGCAGCAGCGCCGCCATCCGCCTGAGAAGGTTCTTGGTCCGGTTCATCGCGAAATTCCTGTGTTCGCCGTGGCGGGTGAGGCGTGCACGGCCGCCGGCTGTGCCTGCCGCACGCCCACGGCGATGCCCATCAGCATGATCAGCACCGAGGCCAGCACGCTGCAGCCCGCGAGCAGCGCGAGGTGCCCGCGCGCGAACACGAAGCGCAGCGGCTGGGCGGGCTCGACCTCGACGGCCGGCGCCGTCACGCGCTCCGAAGGCAGGCCGGCCGACACCACGGAAATCAGCGCGCAGGTGGCCAGCAGCGTCAGCACGTTGCGCGGGCCCTCGCAGATCAGGTCGATGGCCAGGAAGAGCGCGAGCGCGGCCTCGATGGGCAGCTGCAGCATCGACAGCACGATGCCCGCGTAGCCCACGTTGGTCATGCTGTTGTTGCCGGCCGAGGCGAAGGCCGCGATGGTCGCGCCGATGCCGATGGTGGCGAAGTCGGCCGGGACCAGCGTGCGGTCGTAGAGGTTGGCGACGAACAGCGCCGCCAGCACGTAGTAGAGCGCCGAGCCCGCGCGCAGGAACACCGAGGCCGTGGGCACCACCAGTTCGACGATGCCGCGGCTGAAGCCCAGGCGAGCGCTCATCGCCTCGATGGTGTGCGGAATGCTCGCCGTGGTGCTCGACGACATGAGACTCACCAGCATCGGCGTCTTCAGGTGCTGCAGCACCTCGGCCAATGGCTGGTTGCCGCGCCGGTGGATCACCGCGATGGCCGCAGTGCCCAGCAGTGCCACGAGCACCACGAAGTGCAGCAGGAAGCCGCTCATGGCGCGGATCGTCACCGCGTCGGTCTGCGACAGCACGTGCGCCGACATGCCGAAGGCCACCACCGGCAGCAGGATGTTGGCGCGCGCGATGATGAGTTCGAGTGTGCGGTAGATGCCCTCGAACATGTGGTTGAGCGCCGTGTGCTGAGTGCGCGCCAGCGCCGCGAAGGCGAGCCCGAAGAGCAGCGCGCACGAGAGGATGCCCAGCGAGCGGCCTTCCGCCAGCACGCGGAAGAAGTTGTCGGGCAAGAGCGTCGCCCTGGGGCGCTCGATGGGGGTGGCCTGCGTGCCGCTCTCGTGCAGCCGCATCTCGATGTCGCCGCCGTCGCCGGCGCGTTGCACGAGCTCGCCGAGGTGCTCGCGCGAAGCGGCGTCGAGCTGCGTGCCCGGCGCGTTCACCCAGCCCAGCGCCAGTCCGATCGCCGCGCAGCTGGTCACCAGCAGCAGCGCCAGCCCCGCGATCATCAGGATGCGCCGACCCGGAAAGGGCAGCCCCATGGTCTGCCTCAGGCCGAAGAAGGTGGCCACCACCAGCAGCGGAATGGCCGCCATGCTCACGATCGACAGGTAGACCTGCGCCACCGCATACGCCACGTCGCCCGCCACCGGCAGGTACACGCCCGCGAGGCCGCCCGCCGCCATGCACAGGAGCAGGGCGAACAGGCTGTGGGACATGCGCGTCAGGAAACCCATGTCGGCTTGTTCCATCCCTTGTCGAGAGCGAAGGCGACCGTGGCGCGGGCTAGTTCCAGCGAGCTGTCGACCAAGGCGAGGGGCGTGTGCTGCGCGGCACGAGCGGCCTGCGCTGCGATGGGCAGCTCGGTGCAGCCCATGATCACCGCGGTCGCGCCCGTGGCGGCCAGCGCCTCCAGGGCGCGCCCGAATGCGGCCGCGCCGGCCTGCACGTCGCCGCCCTTCACGGCGCGGATGCAGGCGTCGACGTGGTCCTGGCCGGTGGAGGCATCGGGCACGAGGAAGTCGATGCCGCGTTCACGCAGTGCATGCTGGTAGAAGCCGGAGGCCAGCGCGCCGCGCGTGGCGAGCACCGCCACCCGCAACGGCCGGTCTTGCGACGCGGTCGCGATCGCGGCCACGCACGACTGCGCAATGTGGATCACCGGCGCGCGGCTGTGCGCCGCGATCTGCGCGTACCAGTGGTGCGACGAGTTGCAGGGGATCGCGATCACGCCCACGCCGGCGTCGTTGAGCACGTCGATGCCCGCGAGCAGCGCGTCCAGCGGATCGGGGCCCGTGCCCAGGATGGCGCTGGAGCGGTCGGGCACATGGGGCAGGTTCGCCACGATCACCGGCAGGTGTTCCTGGTCGCGCGTGGCGGGGGTGAGCTGGATGATCTTGTCCATGAAGTCCACCGTCGCCGATGGGCCCATGCCGCCGAGAACGCCGATGCGTGACATGAAGGCGCGCTCCCTAGATCTTCAATGGCCGCGGGCACACGACGGCCACGGCGGCCGTGTTGCCGATGACCAGCACCAGCGTGCGCAGCATGTCGCAAACCGGGTCCACCGCCAGGAACAGGATGAAGGCCGCCTCGAAGGGCAGGCCCAGGTAGGTGCAGGTCATGCCGATCAGCGACACCGTCACCAGCCCCGTCATGCCGGCGGAGGCGAAGCCGGCGAGCACCGAGGAGGTGAGCACGATGCCGATCTCCACCGGCGAGAGCGAGCGCCCGTAGATCTGCGCGATGAAGAGCGTGGCGCACACGTAGTACACGACCGGCCCGATGCGCAGCAGCGACACCGTGAGCGGCACCAGCAGTTCCACGCGCGAGCGCGCGAAGCCCAGCCGCGTGACCAGGCTCTCGATCATGATCGGCATGCAGGTCGCGCTGCTGCGCGTGGCCAGCGCCAGCGCGAAAGGGCCGCGCAGGGCGTTGAGCGTCTGGCCCAGCGTGCCGTTGGAGCGCTTCCAGATGATCACCGCCGCCACGGCCAGCAGCAGCGCCGACACGACGAGAAAAGCGACCACGAAGGCGCCCATCGCCTTCAGCGGCTCGATGCCGGTCTTGCCCAGCTGCGCCGCGCTCATGCAGAACAGCACCGCAGGCAGCGGAAAGCTCAGCCAGCGCATCAGCGTCTGGCAGGCGTGGTAGACGGTCTCCAGCGCCTGCGTGAGGCCGTCCGAGATGCGCGTGGGCACGTGTCCCACCGCCAGGCCGAAGAGCAGCGCGAACACCAGCGTCTTCAGCGTGTCGCCGTTGGCAAGCGCCGAGAAGATGTTGGCGGGCACCAGGCTCACCAGCATGTCGGCGAAGCTCGCGGTCTTCTTGACCTCGTCCACGCCGCGCAGGTTCATGGCCGTGTCGCTGGCGCTGAGGTCGCCGCCCACGATCTGGCCGAAGGTATGCATGGTGCTGCTCGGCAGGTTCTCGCCGGGGCGAAGAATGAGCAGCGTCGCCGCGCCCGCGATGGCCACGAAGGCCGAGAACGCGAGGAACACCAGCGCCACGCGGCCCAGCAGGCTGGCCGTGCCACCGTCGCGGAACAGCCGCTGCAGGCTGAAGATCACGGCCGAGACCATGAAGGGCAGCGTGATCATCTTCAGCAGGTCGACGTAGATGTCGCCCACGAAGGCCAGCGGCGTGGCCAGCAGCGGCGCGAGCATGCCGAAGGCGACACCGGCGCCCAGGCTGATGATGACCACCCAGGGGTTGAGGACGAAGGCGTAGATCTTGGAGGTATTCATGATGGTTCGGGCGTCCTGTGCGGCTCAGCGGTCGAGTGCCTGCAGCACCTTCTGGATGTCCAGCTTCTCGGCGCGTTGCGCGAGGAACTGGTTGACGTAGGCCAGCAGCGTGGTGTCGGTAACCGCCACTCCGATGCCCAGCGTGTCCTCCAGGTCCTTCAGCGTCACGGTGCGCAGCACGAGCGAGACGGTGGGGTCGGCCTTGAGCACGCGCTTGACCTCGAACTCGTCGCGGTAGGCGCTCACGATCTCTCCCTTGTTCACGGCCACCAGCACGTCGTTCCAGGTGGCGTACTCCTGCACCTTGGCGTGCGGGAAGTTGGTGCGCGCGTAGTCCGCGAAGGACGACTTGGCGATCACGCCGATGCTGCCGTCGAAGTTGCGGATGACCTCCGGCAGCGGCCGTCCGCGCGAGAGTTGGGCGAACTTCACGCGGTTGAGGATCAGCGAGTGGTTCAGCGTGAGGTAGGAGTCGCTGAAGGCGATGGTCTGAGAGCGCGCCAGCGTGCGCGACAGCTTGCTGATGGCCAGGTCGGCCTGGCCGTTGGCCAGCAGGTCCACCACCGCGTTGAAGGTACCGGCTTCGCGGTTGAAGCGCAGCTTCACGCCCAGCTCCTTGGCCAGCGACTGGGCCAGGCCCACCTCGAGCCCGGTCCACTGGCCGCTGTCGTCGAAGAAGAAGAACGGCGGCGTGTCGACCTTGAGCATGGCCACCACCAGTTCGCCGCGCGTCACGATGCGGGCGATGTCGGGCGCGAGCAGCCGGCCGTCGGGAACGCGCACGAGACCGTTGACGAGCACGGGCGGCGTGGCGGGGGCGGCCGGTTCGACGGCGAAGGTGGTCGCCGGTGCCGCAGGAGCCGCAGGCGCAGCGACGACGGGCGTCGCTGCCGCGGCGGGCACCGCGGTCGCGGGCGCGCTGAGCGTGCCCTGCACCACGGGCCTTTCGCCCGCCGCGAGCGCGCCGATGCCGGTGCAAAGGCCGGCGAGCGCCAGCAGTGTGGGAAGGGCAAGGCGGCGAAGCGCGTTGTGCATGCCCGTGAGGTGTCGTGCGTTGTTCGACATGCTTGGAGTCGGTTTGGTCATTGGGTGGAGGCCGCGGGAGCGGGTGCCTGTGCGGGTGCCGGCGCGGCGGAAGGGGGTTGCTGCTGCGCCGGTGCAACCGCGGCGGGCACCGGCAGCGGCGCGGGCGCCAGCAGCTTGCCGATCTCGATGCCCATCAGGAACAGCAGGACGCACAGCAGCACCAGGCAGGCCGCCGTGATGGCGACCATGCGTGAACTCATCGTGAAGACGTATTGGGACATGTGGTGGTCGGGCGTGCCGTTCGTTGGTCGTCGTTCGTGTCAGGGAACCATGGAGGTGAATTGCCCCGGCGCTGCCACCTGGATCACGCCGCCCCAGTTGCAGGCGAGCTTGGAGCTGTCCTGCAGCGCGGGCATGTTGCCGACCAGCACCGTGGGTGAGCCCGGCGCCCATGGGGCGGCCGTCACGGGGATGCAGGGCATGGGCGTGAAGGCGCCGAGCGCGGCGGTGGTGGCCGCGGCCACCATCGGGTTCGACATGCTGTTGCAGGTGCCGAAGGGAAGGATGTTGACGATCGGCTTGTTGTCCATGATGTTGGCGCCCGGCGCGCCGCCGGCGAGCACGCCGCTCGCGGGCAGCACCACGAGGCTGGACGGCGCGGCGCCGAAACTGCACTGCAGCGTGGCTCCCATGCAGACGTGCATGCCCATGGCTCAGGCCCCCCTCACGAATTTTTCGAGGCTCTTCATGAAGCCCTGTGGCGCGGCGGCTTCCACGACTTCGCGGCCCGCCTGGTCGAAGCGGCGCGCGATGCCGTGCGGCTTGCCCTGTCGGTAGGCGACTTCTTCCATCAGCTGCCCGTTGGGCCAGTAGCGGCGCAGCGGACCGTGCAGCACGTTGGCCGCGTAGGTGGACGACTGCGCCACGCCGCCGCCGGGCGCGTAGTCGATGGCCTCGCCATCGAGCAGGCCGGCGCGGTAGCGCTCGCGCCGCAGCATGCGGCCTTCGCGGAAGTAGCTGGCCTCGCCTTCGAGCCTGCCGGCCGCATAGGGCAGGCGCGCGGTGACGTCGCCCGATTCGGCATACGACACCGCCTCGCCGTGCAGCACGCCGCGCACGTGCTGCTGCGTCTGCATGAGCTTGCCCGTGGGGTAATAGGTGCGCGTGATGCCTTCGGCCATGCCGCCCAGGCGCTGCGTTTCCTGCAGCATCTGGCCGCGTTCGTCGAAGAGACGCATGGGCCCGTGCGGCAGGCCGGCCTGGTAGGACGCCTCGAACGCCGGCTTGCCCGGTGCCGAGAAGACCTGCATCGGCCCGTGCGGCAGGTCGCCCACGAAGGAGGCGCGCGCCATCGTCCGGCCGGCGTCGTCCAGCGTCTCGCGCACGACGGCAGCCGGCAGCGCGGCGATGTCCTTGGCGGGGAGGGAGGAAGGGATTGCCATGGCGCCGCTCAATTGATCTTCACCAGCCCGCCCTTGAGCGTGACCATGCCGCCGCCTTCGACCGAATTCATGCCCGAGGCCTTGCTGCTGATGGAAGGCGCCTCGTTCGAGAGCGTGGCGCCGCCCTTGGCCGACAGCGCCACGCCGGCTTCGGCCGCGAAGTTCATGCCGGCGTTGGCGCCCAGGTTGGTACCGGCCTTCAGGTCCAGCGTCTGCGCCGACTTGATGAGCAGCGTGCCCGTCACGTCGATCACGAGGTTGCCCGTGACCTTGAGCTCGTAGTTGCCCGTCACCGTCTGCGTGAAATTGGCCTTGTTGTCGTGTGTCTCGTTGCCGGTGACGTCGAGCGCGCGCGTGCCCTTCACCGAGTGGGTCTCGTTGCCGGTGTCGACCTTGACGGTGCGATTGCCCTTGGTGACGGTGTGCAGCTCGTTGCCGGCCATCACCGTGGTGGTGAGGTCGTTCTCGATTTCCACGCGCATGTCCTTCTGCGCGTGCATGTAGAGCTCCTCGGAGCCCTTCTTGTCCTCGAAGCGCATCTCGTTGCCGGCTTCGCCGGCCTTGGTCGAGCGCGAGCGGATGGTGCTTTGCGACGAGCTGCCCGGCAGGGCGACCGGCGTGGCGTGCGTGCCGTTGTAGACGCTGCCCGAGACCAGCGGCCGGTCGGGGTCGCCGTCGACATAGCTCACGACCACCTCCTGCCCGATGCGCGGCAGGAAGAGCGCGCCCCAGCCTTCGCCGGCCCACATCTGCGAGACGCGGATCCAGCAGGAGCTCTTCTCGTCCTTCCTGCCAAGGCGGTCCCACGGAAACTGCACCTTGATGCGGCCGTGCTGGTCGGTCCATATCTCCTCGCCCGCGGGGCCCACCACCCGCGCCGTGTGGCTGCCCGCCACCACCGGCCGAGGCGTGATGCGAGGCGGGCGGAAGGGCATGGCCGGGGGCAGGGTCTCGAAGCTGTTGCCGTAGTGCTCCAGGTCGGCGTGGTGCCGCACGCTGTGCACCATGTGCTGCGCGTTGAGGTCCGCGCGCGGATGGTCCTGCAGCGTGAAGGTGGTGCCCGGCGTGAGGTAGTGGCAGTGGCTGTCGCCGCGGCCCGACTGGCTGCGGCTGCGGTATTCGTCCAGGCGGATGCGTGCGCGCGGCTCGCCCGCCGAGATCGCCACGCGCGAGGGGTATTCGTAGTCGGTGCCGCGCCCGGTCTCGGCCTCCTGCTTCTTCAGCAGGCTGGTGTCGGGCGCGAGGAAGTCGTAGTCGTCGACCTCCTGGCCCTTGGTCACCAGCCGGGCGTCGGATTCGAAGCGCGTGACGGCGTGGGCATGCGCGAAGCCTTCCTCGGCGCTGCGCACGACCAGCTTCTCCGCATTCGGGCAGGTGGTGCATGCGGAATTGCTGTCGGCCAGCACCAGCGTGTGCGCGCCGTCCGCGAAGGTGAAGAAGTAGAAGATGCCTTCCTCTTCCATCAGCCGCGAGACGAAGTCGAAGGCCGTCTCGTCGTAGCGCACGCAGTATTCGCGCGGTGCGTAGGTGCCGGTCAGCGATAGCCTGAAGTCCACGCCGAAGTCGCCGAGCACCTTCTGCACGATGTCGGGCGTGCTCAGGTTCTGGTAGATCAGGCGGTCGCGGCCCAGCGTGAGCAGCCACATGCGCGGCACCAGTTCGAGCGTGTAGGTCGCGAAGTCGCGGTTGCTGCCCAGGTAGGTGAAGCGCGAGACGATGCCGTTGAAGAAGCGGCTTTCCTTCTCGGGCCGCTGCAGCACCACCGTGGCCGAGGTACCTATCAGGTCGGCGGCCTGCAGCGTGCTGTTTGGCGAGCGCATGGTGAGCGAGCACGCGAACAGCTGCGACAGGCCCTCGGTGGCCTGGAAGGCGTCGAGCAGCAGCTCGTCCGGCCCGAGCGCGGTCTTCACCGTAAGGAAAGCGGCGTGCTGGGTGAAGCCTTCGCGCATGTTCATCGCTTGTTCGTCCCGATCCGGCTCAACTCAGCGTCGACGGCTCGAAGCCGAAGGCGAAGGCACCGTCCGCGCCCACGCTCATGTGCACGCCGGTGAAGGCCGCGGCCATCGAGATGCGCTCCAGCACCTGGCGCGACAGCTCGGGCAGCACCGCGTGCGCGAGGATGTGGTCGATGTTGCGCGCGCCGCTGTCCACCTCGGTGCAGCGCGCGGTGATGGCGTCTTCCACCTGCTCGTCCCAGGTGAAGCCGGCGTGGTGGTTCAGCGAGAAGCGCCGTGCCAGCTTGCCCAGCTTGAGGGCGACGATGGTGCGGATCTGCCCGTCGCCCAGGTGGTGGTACGGCACCAGCGCCAGCCGGCCCAGGAAGGCGGGGCTGAACTGCTTGAGCAGCTCGGGGCGCAGGCGCTCCACCAGTTCCTCGGGGTCGGGCCGGCGCCCGCCCTGCGAAGCCTGCGTGATCACGTCCTGCGCGGCGTTGGAGGTCAGCAGGATCAGCGTGTTCTTGAAGTCGATCGGCACGCCTTCGCCGTCTTCCATCGTGCCCTTGTCGAACACCTGGAAGAAGAGCTCCAGCACGTCGGGGTGCGCCTTCTCCATCTCGTCGAGCAGCACCACGCTGTAGGGCCGGCGGCGCACCGCCTCGGTGAGCACGCCGCCGCGCCCGTAGCCCACGTAGCCGGGCGGCGCGCCCTTGAGGCTGGAGACGGTGTGCGCTTCCTGGAACTCCGACATGTTCACCGTGATGACGTTGCGCTCGCCGCCGTACAGCAGGTCGGCCAGCGCGAAGGCCGTCTCGGTCTTGCCCACGCCGCTCGGGCCCACCAGCATGAACACACCCACGGGCTTGCCGGGGTCGTCCAGGTCGGCGTGGAAGGTGCGGATGCGCCGCGAGATGGCGTCGAGCGCGTCGTCCTGGCCGACCACGCGCTCGGCCAGCTTTTCCTTGAGGTTGAGCACCGTGTGCAGCTCGTCGGTCATCATCTTGCCGACCGGGATGCCGGTCCAGCCGGAGATGACTTCGGCCACCATCGTGCCGTCGACGCAGACGGGCACCATGGGTTCGTCGTTCTGCAGCGCCTCCAGGCCCTTCTCCAGCCGGCGCAAGGCGGCGGTGAGCAGGGCGGGGTCGTTCTCCTCGTCGGCCGGCGGTGCGTCGCTGCGCAGGCTCTCGGCGATCTTGCGGCGCAGCGCGACGATCTCCATCACCGCATGCTTCTCCTCGTCGACCTTGTCCGAGAGGCGCTTGTGTTTCTGGCGCAGCGCGTCGAGCCGCGCCGAGAGGGTGGCGATGGCTTCCTGGCGGTCGCTGCCCGTGGCCGCTTCATGGCGCAGCACGCGCAGCTCGCTCTCGCCGGTGGCGATGTCGCGCGCGGCCGATTCGAGCTCGGCCGGCAGCCCGTTCTGGCCGATGGCCACGCGCGCGCAGGCGGTGTCGAGCACGCTGATGGCCTTGTCGGGCAGCTGCCGGCCGGTGATGTAGCGGTGCGAGAGCTTGACGGCTTCGCGCACCGCGTCGTCGACGATCTCCACGCCGTGGTGCTTCTCCAGCGTCTCGACCATGCCGCGCAGCATGTCGATGGCGACTTCCTCGCTGGGCTCTTCCACCTTCACGACCTGGAAGCGCCGCGCCAGCGCCGGGTCGCGCTCCACGTATTTCTTGTACTCGGCCCAGGTGGTGGCGGCGATGGTGCGCAGCTCGCCGCGCGCGAGCGCCGGCTTGAGCAGGTTGGCCGCGTCGCCCTGGCCCTCGGCGCCACCCGCGCCGATGAGCTGGTGCGCCTCGTCGATGAAGAGGATCACCGGCGTCGGCGATGCCTTGACCTCGGCGATGACCGACTTGAGCCGGTTCTCGAACTCGCCCTTCACGCCGGCGCCGGCCTGCAGCAGCGCGAGGTCGAGCGAGCGCACCGACACCTGGCGCAGCGCGGGCGGCACGTCGCCCTGCACCACGCGCTGAGCGAAGCCCTCGACCACGGCCGTCTTGCCCACGCCGGCCTCGCCGGTGAGGATGGGGTTGTTCTGGCGGCGGCGCAGCAGCACGTCGATGATCTGGCGGATCTCGCCGTCGCGGCCGCGGATCGGGTCGATGGCGCCGTCGCGCGCGAGCTGCGTCATGTCGACCGTGTACTGGTCGAGGGAGGGCGTGGCCGAGCTGCCGCGGCGCGCGGTGGGCATCTGCATCGCGCCGGCTTCGCTCGCCTGCCGTGGCGCGGCGGGCTGGTTCGCGGCGGGTGCGGAGGGTGCCGATGCGATCGGCGCGGCGGCCAGCGCAGCACCCGCCGCATCTTCGGGAGAAGACTGCAGCAGGCCCGCGAGCTCGTCGCGCAGCGAGCCGCGCGGAATCTGCAGCAGCGCGGGCGCGGCATCGACCAGCCGGCCGCGCAGGCGGTCGACCTCGAGCAGCGCCAGCATCAGCGTGCCCGAGCGCACGTGCTGCTGGCCCAGCAGCATCGAGCTCATGAGCCAGGCTTCCTGGAAGAGAGGTGCGAAGTCGGGCGCGAGGCTGGGCGTGCGGCCGTTGCCGCGCTTGAAGGTGTCGAGCGACTTCTGCAGCTGCGCCTGCACCGTGTCGGGCCGGATGCCGAAGCGGCCGAACACCAGCCGCAGGTCGGGCGCCTCGTTGTCCACCAGCTTCATCAGCAGGTGCTCGATGTCGACGTTGTAATGCGTCTGCTGCACGCACAGCTCGGCGGCCTGTTCCATGGCGCGCTTGCATTCCGGGTTGAGCCGGCCGAGCAGGGTGCGGATGTCGATGTCCATAGGAGTGTTCGGATCAGGCGTGGGGCGCGTCGCCGCCGTCGCTGGTCAGGGTGTGTTGAACGGGCGGCAGCGCGCCGCGGAAGGCTGGCCCGGCAACCCACGAGGTCCAGCCCAGGCGCATCGGGTTGGCTGCGCCGAGCACGCTGCTGCGCGATTCGGCGGGCGCCAGCCGCAGCTCCATCTCGACCTTCAGGTCCTGCGGGATGAAGCGGCGCACCAGCCACTTGGCGAGTGCGTGGTCGGCGCCCTTGGGCAGCAGCTCGCGCAGCCGCTGCTGGCTCAGGTTGCCGA
>Ga0209256_1000162_pt1 | contig 137997 bp, 127 predicted proteins | sample AraplaCol_mCL_r2_2_FD_184270 | JGI IMG/M metagenome (GOLD analysis project Ga0209256, IMG submission 184270) | Arabidopsis root microbial communities from North Carolina, USA - plate scrape MF_Col_mCL_r2 (SPAdes) (version 3) | ecosystem: Host-associated > Plants > Roots > Endosphere | place... | reverse complement strand
GCCTTGTGAGGCGGCGTTCCTCCTCCATACAAAGGCGGTGCCTTTTGCAGAAATCATGGACGGACCAGACCTTCGTGGCAGCGTCGGTTTCGAGCCTTTCGGCTTCCAAGCGTTCCATACTTGCCTCCTCCCTGCTCAGCCTCAATCTACTAAAGTCTAATGTAGTTGAAAATAAACTAAGGCGTAGCCCGATCCGGTTAGAACCCGTTACTGGCCTCTCACCCCGTCAACCGAGCAGGAGATCTCGTGCGCAAAGACGCCTGCTGTCTAGGACAAAGGTTGAGCAGCCGATCTGGGAAAGGGTTACTTTCCTGGCGCAATATGCATGGTGTCTTGATGTCTCGACGGCCCCGATCGAAGCGTTTCGCTCGCAACTGTGAGGCGAAAGGAGGTCGATGCTTACATTGCCGGCCGAGGTTCAAATACGTCAATTCGGTTAGCTGCACGCAACGCAGACTAAGGTGATGACGCGTCACCAGGCGGTATTTGAACTGAGAACTCTCGCGCCGGCTGAGACGTAAGTTGCCTGTCTCGTCGCCGGCGGTAGGCATCGGAGCGAAGCAGGTCCCGCCAATTCGGGCTTGTGAAAAATGCAGTCTGAATCAGCAATTCGGCAAACAGAAGGTTTGGAACAAACTGCAGCGATCGCAGGGGCTCATAGATAAGGTCGAAGTCTGCCCCAAGCCAAAGGGATAGATGCAGTTCAGCGCGGAAAGTCACATTTGTAAGGGTCAGGGCGTAATTTCGGATCATCCATTCAGCATGACGAGCATATCGCCCTTGAACAGCCCGCAGCCAGGCAAGAGCGGCCGTGACGAACCATAGGACCGACAGAACGGCAAAGCCGAAAACCGTCAAGGGCCCCTCGGTTTCGTTCAGGCTCATCTTCAGCGTTGCGATCGAGGTGACAAGCACTGTCAAGATGTACGCGCGGCCGCCCCAGCGGTGAACAGTGGGGAACCGTTGCGGGAGCCGGTCAAAGAAAAGAAGTGCCCCGCCGACAAGAAGCACCGGCGCCGTAAAAAGGTGCAAATACAGCTCGAACTTTTCATTCTCGAGGTGATCAATGGCTCGATGAAATATGGTGTGAATATCCACCAAGATGAACCGCGAATTCAGTATCGCGACCGAAATCGCCGAGAGGGTCATCAACAGCCAAAGCGATTTGCGAAAACGTCTTAATTCAACCATGGCACGCCCGCCAAAAAATTGCATACGTTACAATGGTTTAAGATGAAAACAGATATTCAATTTGAGGTCGTACCTCAAAGGCGCGCCCAGTGTAGTTTATTATTAGAAAAATGTCATGTAGTTGGTCGATGTTAAGGCTGCAATTGTGGGGTCTGTAGTCAGTCGACGCGTCGCTGTGTCTCTCCTGATGTCGGATCGTTGCGGGCGCGCAACACGAATGGCTGTCGCACATATCTGCCCGGTCCGCTGCCTCAAAGGCTCCAGTGCCTGATATCGTCAGGGATCTGCGCGCGGGCCAGCGCGCCCTTGACATCGACAAGCACACCACCGCGATCAAGCATCCGGCCGATCTCCCCATCGTTGGCGAGATAGTTGTCGTGCGGCACGGCGAGGATCAGCGCCTGCAATTTTTTGAAGTGTGAAAGGTCATCAAGAGCGATGCCATATTCGTGTTTCGCTTCATGCGCCGAACAATGCGGGTCGTGAACGAGGGCCCGAATCCCGAAGCTGCGCAACTCGTCGACAATATCGGGTACTCGAGAGTTGCGCAGGTCTGGCACATTCTCCTTGAAGGTCAGCCCAAGAACGCCAACCCGGGCAGTGCTGAGTGCAATGCCCATTTCGACCATGAGTTTCACGGCCTTCTGCGCTACAAATCGCCCCATTCCGTCGTTGATCCTGCGGCCCGCAAGGATGACTTCGGGACGGTAGCCGACTTCCTCGGCTTTTGCCGTCAGATAGTACGGATCGACACCGATACAGTGTCCGCCGACCAGCCCGGGCGTGAACGGCAGGAAGTTCCACTTGGTCCCGGCTGCGGCGAGAACCTCGCCCGTGGGAATGGAAAGTCTTTCAAAAATCATCGCCAACTCGTTCATCAGCGCGATGTTGATGTCGCGTTGGGTATTCTCGATAACTTTCGCCGCCTCGGCCACCCGGATGGAGCTGGCGCGGTGGATGCCTGCATGGATGATGGCGCCGTATGCGGTTGCGATCCTTTCCAGGGTCGTCATGTCCTGTCCTGCGACAACCTTGATGATCGTCTCTAGCCGGTGAACGTGGTCGCCCGGGTTGATCCGCTCCGGCGAGTATCCGAGGAAAAAATCCCGACCGCACGTCAGGCCGGAGGCGTGCTCCAACTCTGGACCGCAGATCTCTTCGGTTGCGCCCGGAAAAACCGTGCTTTCAAGCACGACGATCGCCCCTGGCGTCAGATGAGGAGCAACAGCGCGGCAGGCAGAGAGCAGGGGCGTAAAATCCGGGCGCTGCGCCTTGTCGACCGGCGTTGGCACAGTCAGAACGTATAGCGTGGCATTCGCCAGGCATTTGGGGTCATTCGAAATCCTCAGTCGCGTAGCGGACAGTTCGGAGCTCGAAATTTCGCCGGTGTCATCGCGTCCGGTTCCCAGGGCCTCCACTCGCCGGCGTGAGATGTCGTAACCCACGACGTGCTCTGCCACACGTGCGAATGCAACGGCCACCGGTAGTCCGACATAGCCGAGCCCGACGACTGCGATACGCTCCTGAACCGGGTAACCGCTCACTGGGCACCTGCTCCCTGTAGTGGAAGACCTCTGTCCAGCGACCCAGGAAGCACCGGGTCCAACCCAAGGCCGGCAAAAAGCGTCTCATTAACCGCATGTACGTCGTAGCGCTCCTCCGCGCGGCGACGAGCTTCTGCGCCCATGGTTTCGATCAACGTGGGGTCGGCGATGAATCTCTCCATCGCAAGCGCGAGAGCATCAATGTTTCTGACCGGGGTGACATAGCCGGTGACGCCGTGCTGGACCGGCTCTGCGCAGCCGGGTGCATCGCTAGTCACCACCGCTCGGCCTGTCGCCATAGCCTCGAGAATAGTGCGTGATAGTCCCTCCCTGTAGGAAGGCAAGACGAAAACCGAGCAATCGGCAAGATGGGGCCGTACGTCCTTCGTCTGCCCGAGATATTCAATCGCACCCTCAGCGACCCAGCGATCCACTTCGTCGCGCGAGATCGCTGCGGGATTGGAATCGAACGGTCCAAGCAGTCTGAAGCGGGCTTGCGGATGGCGCATCCGAAGGATCTTGGCTGCCGCCACGAATTCATTCACACCCTTGTCATGCAAGAGACGTGCGATCATCAGGAAGACCGGCGTCCCGATCGGCGGCGGGCATGCAGCAAACCGTTCGGTGTCGACGCCAGATCCGGGTACCAGCGTCAGAACGTCTTCTGCGACGATCGCGCGCGCCTTCAGTTCAGCCGCGTCCGTTTCGTTGTAGACAAAGACGCGCTCCACGCCCTTCAGAGCCATACGATACAATTTGACGCTCAACCACCGCAGCGCAATTGTGCGCAGCGTGTGTACCCGGTCAACAAAGACGTAGCCGAGGCCCGTTACCAGTGCGAAGCGGTGCGGTACGCGCGTGAGCTTGGCGGCGAGCCCGCCGTAGATGATCGGTTTCATGGTGTAGGGCAGAATGATGTCCGGGCGTATTTTCCGAAAGATGCGCACGAGTGCTGCAAAGGTCGTGAGATCGCCGATGGGTCCGGTCGCAGTTCGTGCCAGTGGTATGCGGATGTAGTGAACGCCGAGGCTTTCAAGCACAGCGGTGGTCTCCGCGTCGTCGTCTGGTCCCAGTGCATAAACATCGCAGCCACGCTGCCGAAGGCCACGCAGCAACTCCAACCGAAAATTCACCAGTGACGAAGTGAGGCTCGCAATGACGGCGATCCGGGGAGAACGGATGTCCACCTCAGGTCTGCCACCAGCCGTTGCTGTCACTGCGTCGATCCCCCACGGTACGTCGGCGAGCTGTTTGCGAAGTGCCAAAGTGCTAACTGCCTTCCGCCTCAATTGTCGTGTCTTGCCGTACGGCTGAAGCGGCGGCCTCGGCCATGTTGAGTGTCGGCCAGCCGTAACGCTCGCGCAGGCGCGCGGCTTCCGCGGCGATAGCCGACATCGTCGCGAAATTCTCGTCCTGGTCGACGCCGAAATTTTCTGGATGAAACCACAGATGAAACACGCCGCCTCGTTGCGCGGCACGGCGCATGGCGTTCAAGATCCGTTGTAACTTCAGACCCTCGCCAGCCGCCAGGCGATGCGAAAAGGGTCTCAGGAAAAGGCTTGCCGGGACGTTGCACATCCCATCATGCCTCTCGACCCCAAGTTCTCGTCGGGCCCCCATTTCAAGATAGCTGTCGGCAAACCGGACGGCCCGCCGAAGAACGCCTTCTCTTTCGCGAGCGACACCTCCGCCGCCAGCTGCGCGTCCCGTTCCCCGGTAAACCGTAATTCCGGCCTCCCGGCAGACCGCCAGCGCCGCAGCGCTGACCTGGTTGCGTGGAAAGACAATAGTGCGGATGGAGTATCCTTTGGCAGCAGCGACATCGAGCGCCGCATCGATGTCGGCAGCGAGAGCCTCGTGCGTTTGGCCCTCTTCAAGGCAATAGTAGTGGGAGAATGTATGCGTGGCGATTTCCTGATGCGGTCGCCTGCTGATGTCGCGAATAAGGCTTGGGGCGAAATGGTAGGGATCCTTGCTTTCATCCGCGCCTACGGTGTTCAGATAGGCGTAGTTCGAAAGACGCGGATTGCGATAGGAAGGGCGGATCGCGGGCAGGCGAGCAAGGAGCTCGTCACGACCGTCGCAGAAGAGGAATCCGACTGTCGCCCAGGTGCAGCCAAGTTCGTAATGATCGAGCAGGTCAAGCATCCGCGGAACCATGTGGCGCACTCCAAGGATGTTGCGGCCATAGTTGGCAACCGTGCGGGAATCATTGACGCCCCACATAAGCTCAAAATCCAGAGACAGGACAAAGCCTCCCCCGTCGCCCATTCGACTTACCCGTAAGTATTTCTGTTTACATAATTCGAGCGATGCTTGTCATTGTCGCATCTTAACGTGCTATAATTTCCAATGAACTAAATTAAACTTGGCATTTATTGACAGGGTATTGTAATGGTGCAAAATCGGCAAGAGAGATTATTAGTCTGCCCACCAACGGCAGCGTTGGTGTCGGCATGTTTGGGCTGTTCCTCTACGTAAAGAGTCAATATGTCCGATGTCCGTGCTCGTAGGAATGATGAACACGTCATTGTGCTCGGGGCAGGCCCATCTGGCCTTGCAGCATCACTCGCGCTTTGTCGCGGCGGATTGCAGCCGCTTGTGCTGGAGCGGGATGACGATGTCGGTGGATTGATGCGTTCATTCAGGTGGCGTCAGTTCATTGTCGATCTGGGCCGCAAGGAACTTTACACCCGGTTTCCCGAAGTCGATGCACTTTGGAACGAGGCGCTTGGCGGTGAGTACGGTCCGTATCCTCACCGTGTCGGCAGCCTTTATCGCGGACGCATCCTTGAGTTGTCTGGCAAGTATCGCGGAATTCTGCGTGGCATCCCTGTTCCATGGCTGGTCCGTGGAGGACTGTCGATGCTGGGAGGCTGGGCGCGCGCAGCGATGCGCTCCCCGAAATCCTACGAGGCCTATTGGCATGGTCGCGTCGGACGGGTTTTTGCAGAGTTGCTGGCGCAGGGCTACTGGGAGAAATTCCGCGGCCGGCGCTGGGTGGAAATGCCCGTGCCACAAATGGACGACGAAGTCCCCTCGAAACGCTCCCGATCGTTCGAAATTGCGCGACAGGCCTTGCGACTTGCCCAACGCGGAGGTGTACAAACTCAAGCCGCCTGGCGTCACCCCACGCACGGTACCGGCCAGATTTTCGAAGCGCTGCGAAGCGAGATCGATGCCCGTGGCGGCAGGATACGGTTCCAAGCAGAGGTCCGGGCGATCCGACCCCAGGCGGACGGCTCATTCGAAGTCGACTATTTGGAGTCTGGCGTTGTTCACAGTAGAGCGAGCCGCCATGTGATTTCCAGCCTGCCTATTGAGAAGCTTACGGAGTTGCTTGGCGCCGGTCCGAACGATGTGGATTGCCGCGAAGCACGGCGGAGCGTTATCCTCGTTTATCTTTTTTTTGACGAACCACCACAGTTTCCACACGCTTGGTTGGAGGTCAACGATCCCCTGACATCCATCGGGCGCATTACCAATTACGCGGCATTCGGCGGGGCAATGGTTCCACCAGGGCATGCGAGCCTCTGCATTGAATATTTTTGCCAGGCCGACGATCCAATTATGCAAATAGGCGACCAGGCCCTTACTGAGCGCACTCTCAACGAACTTGCTTCCGCCGGGCTGGTCGATCCCGCAAGACTGATCGGCTCTTCTGTTCGCCGCCTGCAACGCACGAACGCCGCAGCAAGTTGGCGCGAGCAGCAGACGGAGCGACGTCTGTCACTTCTGCGAGGCTTGGCAAGATATCCAACGCTCTACCACGTCAACAGGCCGGGGTCCGACTGGGCTACGCTCGCGGGATTGCTCGCAGCAGAGGCGGTCCTGACGAAGGATCGCGCGGTCTTCGATCAGCGTGCCGATCCGACGGTCAGGCACGTGGAAAGACCCATCAAACCCTCCGGTAGCCGCGGAGATCACGAGATGATCGGACCAGCGGACGGGCACGAAATGGGCGACGTCATACCGAATTAGCAGGGCGGGAAACGGCAAGAATGCGCGTGATGCATCTTATAACGAACATGATGGGGACTGGCGGTGCGGAGGTGATGCTGCTGCGACTTGCGAGCGCGATCGGAGGCGAACGTCCAATTATCGTGTCTCTCATGGATGTCTCCGAACGACATCGGCAGGTGATTGCGGATCATGATCTCGATGTTCGTCCCTTGAAGGTTCGGTCGACCGCCGGAATGATGAAATCGGTGCTCACGGTTCGCCAGCTCATCCGCAATGAGCGGCCGGATGCATTAATGTGCTGGCTGTACCATGCCATGGTCGTCGGACAGGTGGCTGCCTGGCGGGTTGCTGACGAGGTACCGGTTTACTGGAACGTCAGGCAGTCGTTGGACGACATGAGTTCGTTCAGCGCGAGCACCCGTACGGCGCTACAATTGACGCGTCTTCTGTCGAGCCGGCCGACGGGGATTGTCTTTAACTCCTCGCGCGCCCTCCATTTGCATCGACAGTTCGGCTACCGCAATCCGAACCTCGTCACGATCCCGAATGGTTTCGATTTCGTAGAGGAAATACCAGTGAACGCCCGCCGGCCTTTGGTATTCGGCATTGCCGGTCGGTTACATCCGCAGAAGGACTACGCGACCTTTTTCGCTGCCGCTTCACATGCCCACCGGTGCCACCCGGAGATCCGCTTCGTCGCTGCTGGATCTGGCCTGACCCTCGATAGCGCCATCGTTCGCCAGATGATCGCTGATGCAGGCCTGCCTTTGAGCGCCATCGAACTGCGCGGAAATGTTTCAGACATGGCAGGTTTTTATCACGACATCGACGCTCTTGTACTTTCGTCACGCACAGAAGGTTTCCCCAATGTGGTGGCCGAGGCGATGAGTTTTGCCAAACCTGTGATTTCGACGGACGTGGGCGACGCGGCCGTCATAGTCGGCGACAGTGGTTTCATCGTTCCGCCTGGCGACGTCACCGCGTTGGCCGATGCGATGGATCGTATGCAGGGTCTCCGTCCATCCGAATATGCAGTGCTCGCCGCAGCGGCCAAGCGCCGGGTCGACAGCGTTTATCCGCTTGCGCGTGTCGCCGAACTTTATGACTTGTTTTTCCGGGGAGCGCCCGCGCCCCCGGCTGCATCAGAGGGGCAGTCACGGTCTGTGTAGTTGCCCCGCCAAGCAGGTCTTGCGGTGGGGTGCTTCCATCTGAGTAAGCGGTGCATGGACCCCACCTGGCAATAGCAAGCCAGCGGGCCTCTTCGTCTGCGCTCAGGGAATGAGCGTTGGGATGAATAGCTATGTCTGATCCCATGTCCGAACATTGGACGTTCGATATGATCGAAGCGGTTGCGGATCGGTTGTCGCGGCATTTCTAGTACCCGCGGCGCCTGTCGATCCAGGTGGCATACGGTCGAGCCACGAACAAACTTGCGGTGAGCAAAACGTTCCCGGCGTCCGCCTCCGCCTGCGCTGGTCGCGTTGTCGTCTCCAGGTAAATTCGCAAGCGTTCGGATGATGTCCGCGGCGTCCAAAAGAGCAGTTTTGATCTGGTCGCCTGTATGCCCCTCGTCCGCTCCCGCCAAGGCTGGAAAGGATATCCCTGAAACCTGTTCGGTCGAACAATCTGGAACGGTGGCTTGCTGCCGCATCTCGTTGATCGCTACCACGGCGCGGTGAAGGAGCCGGCGCTTTTCCAGCGTTGTCAGGTGATCAACCTGGTTTGCGGCTCACACGAGTTCAGAGACCAACGAGGTGGATAGCGACATGTGGTTCGCCCCATCCGGCGCGCTCTTGAGCGAGTGATTGCAGTAACTGTAGCTGACGGTCGGGATCTTGCCCAATGCAGCCAATGCCGCAGTTGGAGTTAATTGACGAAACGAGGGCTTATATTTGTGAGCAACGTCACGACCTTGTCTTCGATCGCCTGGCATTTGTCGGCGTATTCAGCCTTCAAAGGTTCATCAGACTTGGCATGCTCGCTCAACTCGTTGCGAGTGACTACAGCTAGGCCGTAGGCTTCGATCAGAGTGCACAATGCCAGAAATCGCAATTCTGAAAGCTGTTTGCGGTGTCGTGGCAGCCGTATCATGAGGCGTGCTCGGCCGATTTTCTCGAAGTCCAATGGCTGTCGCCTCTCAGATCCAGGAACCGTCATTGTCCTCCACAAAATTGCCGATAGCAACGTCAATCCAAGCACGCGGACCAACCGGCAGGGACCTTGCTGATGAGCGCGGCCACAATCTTTCTCCTCCTTAGAGCCGATCGTGGCGAGGTGGCCGCCGCAGCGCTTGGCGGCCATATTCGTCGAGTTGAGCGGTTGAATGGGCGGATAACGGAAATTTGTCCCATGCGTGTGCCGGCCAGTGCGATGCCTGGCTGCCAGGAAGAGGCTTGTGCCTCATTTCCGCCGGAAGCGCGGCGACAAAATCAGCGACAACCTGGAGAAGCTGATGCCGTCCCGCCGCCAAATCTTGTCGTTGCTTGCCGCCGGGCCGATGCTGGCACCCATCAGCGCCTATTCGACCGCTCCGGCGCAACTCTTGCTGAGCCCGTCCTGTGCAGATGACGACGATCTGACGCCGACCCAGACCGAGGGGCCGTATTTCACGCCCAACAGTCCCGAGAAACAGGATTTCACCAGCGACGCTCCCGGCGGCGAAAGGATCACCCTCGCCGGCTACGTTCTGAGACAAGACTGCCGGCCGGTTACCAAGGCACTGGTCGAATTGTGGCATTGCGACGAAACCGGCAACTACGACAACGACGGCTACAAGCTGCGCGGCCAACAATTCAGCGATGCCGAAGGCCGCTGGTGGTTCAATACCGTCGTGCCGGGGCTTTATCCGGGCCGGACGCGGCATTTCCACGTCAAGGTGCAGCGGCCAGGCGCCAGAATTCTCACCACCCAGCTCTATTTCCCCGGGGAGCCGGGGAACGCCGTCGACTCAATTTTCCATGAGGCGCTGGTACTCGATGTGACCAGCGGCGGCAGCGGCGGCAAGTTCGGTAGGTTTGATTTCGTCGTGCAGTGAGACCGGTTCAAAATAAAGGCCTTTGCCGCGGGCGTGGGCGGCCATCGATGAACGTGCGCCGACTCACCAACGCGACCCTGGCCGAGGACCTGCACTTCCTTCGCGCCGCGTTGGCCCTTGTCTTTTCAAGACGGCACGTATGGCGGATAGTCAATCGGGAATGATACGTGCGGCAACGAGAGAACGCCTTCTCGGCATGCAGGTGCAGCTGCCGGTCGTGGCGCCGCCAGGCCGGAGCGATCTCGCGCGCTGGACGGTTTTCGCCAGTTTGGCCGGTGTTATGGATTGGCCTGAGACCCGAACGGTTACGGATCGCCGGAGCCTTCCAGCAGGGCCAGCCAATCAACGCCGATCTTGTAGCGCCGCAAAACTGCAGCGGGGTCCTCGGCATCGAGACGTGAGCAGATCCGATAGGCCTCAAGCGTTTCAGCATCCATCAGGCCGCGCTGGTAGAAGAACATGGCGGCCGCATACCGGGCGCGGCCGGACCACTCAGTTCCGGCCGGCAGCCTGATCATCTTCCAGTGCCGTTTCGTCTCCTCGTCCATGACGCTGGTCTCAGAAGCGGCCAGGCGGGTTGGCCGAGCGACGGTCGAGCTTGACGAAGGGCCGCGCGACGACGCGCGCCCGCTTCATCAGCTTCTGGTATTGCAGCTCACGCATCGCATAGATCTCCACAGAGAGATCGTCGACGACGCGGCTGCCGAACGGTCGCTGCAGGCTGGCAATCGCGATGTTGCGTTTGGCGAGCGGCGACCAGATTGCGGCCGTGACGAGGCCTATCTCCTTCCTGCCGCGGTGGTAGACGATTGCCCCCTCTGCCGGGATATTGCCTTCGATCTCGAGGCCGACGAGGACATGCTTGAGCGTGTTCCTATCGCGTGCCCGGAAGATGGCGTCGCGCCCGTTGAAGTAGGGCTTTTCCGCGTCCACCAGCCAGTCAAGTCCGATCTCGTCGGGCAAACGTTCGCGGTCCGCCCGAAGGGCTGCCTCGGCGGTGATGAAATCCGCATTGGCGACGATGAAGCCCGCTTCGATGCGGGCGCGGTTGAGCGCGTCGTAACCGATCGCCTTCAGACCGAAGCCGGTGCCAGCCGCCCAAAGCCGATCCCAAAGACTTAGCGCCTGCTTGGCGTCGATGAAGAGTTCGTAGCCGAGATCGCCGGTGAAACCAGTGCGCGAGATAGTCATTGTACCGTCGAGGTGCGGGAAGTTGGCAAGCTGGAATGGCTTAAGCTTCTCCACGCCGGCAAAGCCCGCGGCTTCAAGCACGACAAATGACGTGGGACCCTGCAGCGCCAACGCTGCGATTTCGCTGGTCTCTTCGGCAATCTCGACCGAAAAGCCGGCGGCGCTGTCGAGAAGCCACGGCAGGTGACGTTCCTGGCAGCAGATGCGAAAGTCGTCCGCCGCCAGACGAAACAGCGTGCCGTCATCGAGCACATGGCCGTGGTCGTCGCACCAGGCGGTGTAGTGCACGCGGCCAATGCTGAGTTTGGCAACGTTGCGCAGCGTCAGCCGGTTGAGATAGCGCTCGGCATCCGCGCCGCGGATGCGGTATTTCACCATTGGCGAGATATCGAAGAGCGCCGCCGTCGAGCGGATCGCGAAATATTCGAGTTCCGTGTCGAAGATCGAATGCGGCGCCTTGTAGCCGGCCCAGCTGTACCAGTCGTTGGTTTCGCTGAGCGCCGTTAGACGCGCGTGAAACGGTGTCTCCAGACGTGGCGTAAGGATGTGACCCTGCTGGGCGCGGCGAACGGCGGTCAAGTGCATCATCATGCGCGTCTCTCCGAAAGGACCTGACGGGCGGCGAGCAGGCCGGGCAGGCCGGAAACGCCGCCGCCGGGATGTGAGCCGGCACTCGCGAGATAAAGCCCCTTGAGCGGCGTTGAGAAGCTCGATGCGGCGTTGACGGGACGGTTGACGAGCAACTGGTCTGCCTGAAGCTCGCCGTGGTGCCAATGGCCGCCTGGCAGGTTGTAGCTCTCCTCCATATCGACGGGGGTCAGCAGGCTCGCCGCCACGATGCTCTTGCCAAGACCGGGCGCATAGGCTTCGAGACTATCCAGCACGATTTTCTGGAAGGCCGGCTTGCCCTTCTCCCAGCCGTCGGCGAGTGCATAGGGCGCAAATTCGACGAGGGCCGAAAGGGTGCAGCCGCCCGCCGGCGCCAGCGACGGGTCGCCAAGGCTCGGAAGCGTGATCTCCATCACCGGGTCCTGCGAGAACTGACCATACTTCGCCGGATTAAATGCTTCCTCGACGTGGTCGACCGAGCGCGCGATCACCAAGCGGCCAAGAAGATCCGTTGCGGCGACGCCTGGAAAATCCGGGACACGGTCGAGGGCCAGATCGAGTTTTGCGACATTTCCCTTTGAACGGATGTTGCCGATGGCGCGGCGAAAGCCGGTGCCGATCTCGGCGGGATCCGTCAGGCTCAGGAAGGTCGCTTTCGGATGGATCGCCGACACGATGGTCGCAGCCTCGACCGTTTCTCCCGATGCGAGCACGATGGCGGATGCACGGCCTCGATCCGCAATGATGCGCTCGACCCGTGTGCCAGTCCTGACGGTGACGCCGGCGTGGATTGCCGCCGTCTCGAAGGCGGCCACCGTCGAGCGACCGCCGCCGCCGGCAACGCGCTGGGCGCCGGCCACGCCGCCGATCTCGCCCGTGAGGCGATAGTAGAGGCCAAGCAAGGATGTCGGAGAGCGCGGCCCGAGATGGATACCGAGCGTGGCGTCGAAGGCAAGCAGCGCCTTCAGTCGGTCGTCGGTCAAGTACTCGTCGGCGATATCGGCGACGTTCATCAAGAGCATGCGCAGGAAATCGCGGCTCTCTTCCCGCCCCTTGCGTAGCAGCCCGAGGCCTGCGCCGGCCAGCGTCGCAAAATCGGCGAAAGCCATCTCGCCGATGTTCGGTGGGCATCGCTTGAGGAAGCGTTTGAGGATCGCAGCCTGGAAGATGAGTTTGCTCCGCATGTCCCGGAAGCGCTTGGCTTCTTGCGCCGATACCCCGTCGATCGTCTCGCCATAACCGCCGCGCAGGACCGCATGGTGACCCGTTAGAGACAGCACGACGGTCGGTGCCAGCGTGTCGTTTTTGTCATCGAGCGAAAGCGCTGCTGCCACTTCCGGGTCGAGCCGATTGACGATGTGGGCAAGGCCGGGGCACGCATAGCCCGGATGGAAAGTATAGCCGCGGGCGACGCCGCCGAGCGCGTCGCTCGCTTCGACAAGCAGGACCTTGCGACCGGAGCGGGCGAGGAAGGTTGCGGCGGTCAGACCATTGTGGCCTCCGCCGATGACGATGGTATCAAATGACGTCATGGGCCGGGCTCATCTTTTTGGAGGGATTGTGGCGCAGATCGCGCAGGATTTCGGCGGCGGCATTGCGGCCGGGCGCGCCCATGACGCCACCGCCCGGATGGGTGGAGGAACCACAGATGTAGAGACCGCGCACGGGGCTGCGATATTGCGCATAGCCTGGAACCGGGCGGTTGAAGAGCAGCTGGTCGAAGGTCAGTTCGCCCTGGAAGATGTTGCCTTCCGTCAGCCCGACTTCTTGCTCGATCTCGCGCGGCGTGCGCACTTCCATGTGCAGGATGCGCTCGCGAAAACCCGGCGAATAGTCGCTGATCTGCTTGACCACCGTCTCGGCGAAGGCATCGCGGTCGGCATCCGTCCAGTCTCGCCCCTCAACCTTCGGCGGACAATACTGCACGAAGCAGGAGACGAAGTGCTTGCCCGGTGGGGCCATTGTCGGGTCGAGCGTCGTCGGGATCATCATGTCGACGAAGGGGTCGGCCGACCAGCGCCCGGCCTTCCAGTCGTCATAGGCCCGTTCCATGCGCTCGACGCTATCGGTGAAATGCAGGTCGCCGCGGATGCAGGAGGAACCGGCTGGCAGCGCCGGGAATTCCGGCAGGCTGTCGAGCGCGATGTTGAGCTTGCCGGAGGAGCCGCGCATCTTGAAATGCTTGACGCGGTGGACGAAGCGCTCCGGCAGGGCGTCCTCGTCGACGAGCTTCAGGAACGTGCGTTTGACGTCTGCATTGGAGACGACGAGATTGCCGAGCACTTCTTCGCCATCCGCTAGCACCGCACCATAGGCGCGTCCGCCGCGGGTCAACACCTTGGCGACATCCGCGCCGGTGCGGATGGTACCGCCTGCGGCCTGGAACGAGGAAGCGAGTGCCCTGGTGACGGCACCCATGCCGCCGCGAGCATAGCCCCAGGCGCCGACCGAACCGTCAACCTCGCCCATATAGTGGTGCAAAAGCACATAGGCAGTCCCCGGCGACATCGGCCCGAGTGCGGTGCCGATGATACCGGAGAGGGCCAGATAGGCCTTGATCACGTCGGTCTCGAAATACTCGTCAAGGAAGTCTGAGATCGACATGGTCCAGAACCGCAAGGTCGCCGCCATCTCGGCGGCCGAGAACTCACCGAATTTCCTGGCGAGAAAGATCAGCTCGGAGATATCGCGCGGCTTAAAGCTGAACGGGTCCGGGGCAGTGCGCATCAGAAGCGGCTGGATGAACCGGCACTGGCGGGTGACGTCGCGGGCGTAGCGCTCATAGGCCTCGGCGTCGCGCTTGGAATAGCGCGCAAATTCGCGTCGATGGGAATCGTGGTCGCGATAGGAGGCGAGATAATCGCCGTCGCGGGTAAGGACCGCGCCGCCCTCGTACGAGATCACCTGCAGCCCGTGTTTCGGCAGTTCGAGGTCGCGCATGATTTCCGGGCGGAAGAGCGAGCAGACATAGGAACAATTCGAATAAAGAAAGCCGGGCGTCAGCTCGCGACTGGTGGCAGCGCCCCCGACCCAGTCGTTCTTTTCCAGGACGACGACATTGAGCCCCGCACGCTGCAGATAGCAGGCGGCGACCAGGCCGTTATGTCCTCCTCCGATCATCACCACGTCGTATTTTTTCATGTGGCTCCCCTTGTCGTTGATCAAAAAATGACACGGAAAGCAGAATGTTGTCCATCCATTTTGAATGAGCGTTCAGCAAATATGTTGCAATCCTCTGATAATGCGATAGGATTTTTAGCAAGGGTTGATATGGCCAGGAGGTCGGATGTCATCGGTCGATCAAGAAGCGGGGCACGCCGTCGAGTACGACGATACGGCGATCCGTTTTCTTCAGGTGCTGTGGGGGGAAGGCTATCTCTCGCCCGGTGGTCCGGGGGAGGTCGATCGTGTTCTCGCTGGGGTCGAAATGGCCGGCAAGCGCGTCCTTGATCTCGGCTGCGGCGCCGGCGGCGTGACGCTGCATATCGCCAGGACTTATCACCCCCTCGGGATCACCGGTTTCGACGTCGAGGCGCCGGTGATCTTTCATGCGCGGCAGGCTGCCGACCGCGCCGGCCTCGCTGGAGTCTCCTTCATCCAGGCGCCACCGGGCCGGCTGCCCTTCGTCGACGGCCGTTTCGACGTCGTCTTTTCCAAGGATGCGCTCGTTCATGTGCTCGACAAGCGGGCACTTTTTCGCGAGATCTTTCGCGTGCTTTCGCCGGGCGGCACCTTTGCGGCCTCCGACTGGTTGATCTCCCATGACGCAGAACCCTCCGAGGACATGAAGGCCTATCTCAAGGCTGAAGGCTTGAGTTTTGGCATGGCGTCCGCCGCGACCTATCTTTCCGCGATGGGGGAGGCAGGCTTCGTGGAAACACGTGCCGAAAGTCGCAATGCATGGTATCGCGACGTCGCGCGCCAGGAGCTTGCACGCCTGAAGGGACCACTGCATTCGGCCGCCGTGGCAGCGGTCGGCGAGGCCTATGTGGCCAAGAATATCCGGACCTGGACGGCCATGCAGAAGGTGCTTGACAGTGGTGAGCATTGTCCCACTCATCTGCGTGGCATCAAGCCGATGCGGCAGGGACGCATGACATGCACCTGCGCCTGAAGAAGAACGAGACGGCGGTACGGATGAAACTCAGCCCTGAAGTGCGGGAAGCGGCGGACACGGAGAAGCGTGGGCGCAAGGCGTCGAAGGAGACGCGGCGGCAGCAGCTGATCGAGGCAACGATCGATTCGCTTGCCAAGCGCGGCTATTCGGAGACGACGCTTGCCGATGTCGCCGATGGCGCCGGCCTGTCGCGCGGCATTGTCAACTTCCATTTCGAGAGCAAGGAAAAGCTGCTGATCGCCACGCTGCAATTCATGGCGGACGAATATGCCGCCAATTGGGGTGCGGCGCTGGAGAAAGCCGGCGACAAGGCGGCGGCGCAACTCTGGGCGCTCGTTGCCTGCGACTTTGATCGCAAGATCTGCACCAAGCGCAAGCTCGCGGCCTGGTGCGCCTTTTGGGGCGAGGCGAAGTCGCGGCCGACTTATCAGGCGCTCTGCGGTGCGCGCGACGTCAAGTATCAGGATATTTTCCTGGCGCTTTGCCAGACGCTGAAGGAGGAGGGCGGCTACGCCTATGAGCCTGACGGCATGACGCTGGCGCTTTGCGCATCGATGGAAGGGCTATGGCTGCGACTGATGATGGGCGACGGGTTGACGCGCGAAAAGGCGTTTGCGGCGGCTGTCGAATATCTGCTCGTCGCCTTCCCGAAGCATTTCACCCGGGAAGGGCCGAAATAGGGAACGATAACGCCGGAACGGCCGGAAAAGGAGGTTGGCATGACATTGGTGAACGCGTGCAGGCAAATCTTGGGAGGCGCCTTCATCGCCTCGCTTGTCTCAACCACCGCCCTGCCGGCGCTTGCTGCCGAGAACCTCACGATCTTCGACTGGTCCGGTTACGAGGATCCGGCCTTCCATCCGTCCTACACCGCCAAACACGGCGACGAGCCCGATTTCAGCTTCTTCGGCGACGAGGAGGAGGCGTTCCAGAAGCTGCGCTCCGGGTTCAAGGCCGATCTTGCCCATCCCTGTTCGCAGAGTGTGGCGAAATGGCGTGAGGCTGGGCTGATCGAGCCGCTCGACACCTCGAAGTTGACCTATTGGAACGATATCGATCCCGCCATCTCCGCCATGAAGGGGCTGGTGACCACGCCGGATGGAAAGGCCTGGCTACTGCCCTTCGAATGGGGCAACACAGTGCTGACCTACCGCACCGACACGGTGAAGGAGGATGAGGTCAAGTCGCTCAAGGCCTTTGCCGATCCGAAATTCAAGGACAGGGTCTCGATCGGCGACAATGTCGACGACGCCTATGCGCTGGCGAGCCTCGCCATCGGCGTCAAGGACTGGACGACGATGACCGACGAGCAGTTCAGCCAAGCCTCTGATTTCCTGCGCGAGGTGCACAAGAACGTTCGCCTCTACTGGACCGATAACACCGATTTGAGCCAGGCGATCGCCAGCGGCGAGGTCGATCTCGCCTGGGCCTGGAACGAGACCGCGACGACACTTCAGGCCGATGGCGTCCCGGCGGCGATCAAGAAGGACACGACCGAGGGGCTTTCGACCTGGGTCTGCGGCTATGTCCGGCTCAAGGGGGCGACAGCGCCCGTCGACGAGCAGTATGATTTCCTCAATTCCATCTCCGACCCGGCAATCACGCCCTATATGGTCGACGCCTGGGGCTATGGTCATGCCAACGCCCGTGGGATGGCGCAGGTCGATCCAAAGATCCTTGCCGACAAGGGTTATGCCGATGTCTCGAAGTTCCTCGCCAACACGCTGTTCCAGTCGCCGATGCCGACAGAACTGCGTCAGCGCATGATCGCCGAGTTCGAAAAGATCAAATCCGGCTATTGAATGGGGATACCGGTGAGCCGTGAGGCACGGCTCACCGAACGCTCCTCAGTCGGCAACGGCGACCAGCGCATCCGGATCGTAGGCTAGCCGCACGGTGTCTCCTACCGGAATGTCGTCGGCGCCGAAATTGTTGGTTTCCGAGACCGAGAGTGGCTGTTCGAGGCCTGGAATATCGACGATCAGGTGGGTGATTTCACCGAAATAGTGCCGATCCACGACCTTGCCCGCGACCTCGAAGTCCGAGCGGGCATCGTCCCAAAGAACGCGCAGCCGCTCCGGCCGGATCCCGATCGTCGCCGCGCCGTTGCGGGCGATGAAGCCGAGCGGCTTGTCGACCGTGACGCCGCCGAAGCGCGGGGTCTCCACGGAGATGCGTGTCGCGGTCTCATTGGTGACGCGCGCCTTCATGAAATTCATGCCGCCCAAGAAGTCGGCGACCTGTCGGGTGTTGGGCCGCTGGTAGATTTCCTTCGGTGTTGCCACCTGGGCGATCCGGCCGCCAAACATGACGGCGATCCGGTCGGAAAGCGCCAGGGCTTCATACTGATCGTGGGTGACGAGGATGAAGGTAATGCCGACGGCGCGCTGCAGCGTGCGCAATTCCACCTGCATTTCCTCGCGCAACTTCTTGTCGAGCGCCGACAGCGGCTCGTCGAGAAGCAGCACCTTCGGGCGCATCACCAGGGCGCGCGCGAGCGCCACGCGCTGGCGTTGGCCGCCGGAGAGCTCATGCGCCCGTCGCTTGCCGAGATGGCCGAGCCGTACCTGCTCAAGCGCTGCTGCGACGCGTCGGCGCTCCTCGGTGGCATCGAGCTTCAACCGCTTCAGGCCGTAGGCGACATTCTCTTCGACATTGAGATGCGGGAAGATCGCATAGTTCTGGAACACCATGTTGGTCGGGCGATGGTTCGGCGGCACGCCGATCACCGATTGTCCGTCGATGCGGATGTCACCTTCGGTCGGGGTGTCGAAGCCGGCGATCGAGCGCAGAAGCGTGGTCTTGCCGCAGCCTGACGGCCCAAGCAACGAGAAGAACTCGCCGGCGGCAATGTCGAGCGAGACGTTATCGAGCGCCTTGTAGATACCGTAGAACTTGTTGACGCCTTCGATCGCGATCATCGGTTTATCAGGCATGATGAGCTCCCTGTGCCCTGAGCCTGTGTTCGGCGCGGCGGCGGATGATTTCAGAAAGAGTAAGAAGCAGGATCGAGATAAGCAGCATCAGGCTGCCGAGCGCCAGTACGCCCGGAAGCTTGGCGGCGAAGCGCAACTGGCCCCAGATATAGACCGGCAGCGTCGGCTCGGTTCCAGAGAGAAAGAAGGCGAGGATGAACTCGTCGAGCGACACGGTGAAGGAGACGAGCAGGCTTGAGACGATCGCCGGCGCAACGACGGGGAGCGTTACGCGCCGGAAGGTGCCGATCGCCGTCTCGCCGAGATCGAGCGAGGCTTCCTCCAGCGACCGGTCGAAGCCGTCGAAGCCGGAAATCAAGACCGACATGGCATAGGGCAGGCAGAAGATCACCTGGCCGAGGATGACGGTGACGAGCGAGAGTTCTAGCCCGAGCTGCAGCAGCACCATCAGCAGCGATACCGCCACGATGATTTCAGGCAGAAACAAGGGTGCCATGATGAGACCAGTCGCCGGCTTCTTGCCGCGGAAGCGATAGCGGGTCAGCGCGCGGGCGGCGCAGATGCCGAGAATGGTGCTGAGGATCGCAACCGATATGCCGACGATCAGGCTGTTGCGGGCAGCTTCCAGCATCGCCGAATTGCCCCAGAGCGAAGCGTACCATTTGGTGGTGAAGCCGGCGAGCGGGAAGGTCGTGGTCGAGGCGTTGTTGAAGGAGAAGATCGGCAGAAGCAGGATCGGGAAATAGAGGAAGAGCAGGTAAAGGCCGACATAGGCGGGCAACCAGCGCGACTTCGGAATGCCGTGACGACCGCTCATTTTGTCACCCTCACCAAAAGCTTGAGCAGGAGGACGACGAGCCCCGCGATCGCCGAGACGACGACCATGGTCGTGACCGAAAGGGCGGCGCCGAGCGGCCAGTTGGCGCCCTTGCCGAACTGCGCCTGGATGGCGGTCGCAATCATCACCCCGTCCTTGCCACCGACGAGTTTTGGCGTGACGTAGTCGCCGACCGTGGGGATCATGACAATGAGAAAGGCGGAGATGACGCCCGGCAGCGACAGGGGCAGGGTGACGCGCAGGAAGCTCATCAGCTTGTTGTCACCGAGATCGTGCGCAGCCTCGATCAGCGAGCGGTCGACTTTTTCGAGCGACACGTAGATCGGCAGGATCGCGAACGCCGCCCAGCTGTGAACCAGCGTGATGACGACGGCATTGGAATTATAGAGCAACGTCGTTAGCGGCTTGTCTATGAGGCCGATGGACAGAAGCCCGGTGTTCATGACGCCGCCATAGCCGAGGATGACCTTCCAAGACATCACACGCAGCAGATAGCTCGTCCAGCAGGGCACGGTGATCAGAAACAGCCAGAGGTTCTTGTGCACCCCGCCATGGAAGGAGATGAACCAGGCGATCGGATAGGAAACGGTGACGGTCACCAGGCTCACGACCAGCGAAATGACCAGTGAGCGCACGAGCAGGTCCTGGTAGATCGGCTCGCCAAGCGCGGTGCGGTAATTTTCAAGGGTGAAGGTGCGGTCGATCGTCAGATAATCCTGGGTCCAGAAACTGTAGGCGATGACGATCAGGACGGGCAGGAAGAGCAGGGCAAGCGCGTAAAGCAGGGTCGGCGAGATGAGGGCGAGGCCGCTGGCCTCTTCGCTGGCGATCCAGCGCGTTCGGCTTTTCGGTGGATCTGAGGGCCGGTGTTCCACTTCGATGCCCGGCAATACCGCCATCAGCGTGCCCTCGCGCAGTGCGTCGAGCGTGGACACTGGAAATGCAGCGATCGCTTCATTCAATCCATCCCGTGGCGGTATCCGCCTTCTGGTGTTCCCTTGATTAGCAAAACGCAAATCGGGATTGAACGCAAGCGGAATTTCTGTAATATTGATTGAACAGCCATTCAATAAATGGAAGTTTATTGATTAATATCATGCGATTGAGTGGCTTTTGTCGTCAGATGTTATGGGAGATTTCGTGATGGCTGCGAAGCGCGATCTGGCAGATATGCACAATGAAGGAGCCGACGAAACCTCTGAACTCGCCGCACGGCATCTCGTCCAGCCTTGGCCGGTTGCCGGCAGCATCGGCGCCGAGCAGCGCGGCGCGATCGAGAGCGGTGAGGGGATCTATGTGACCGACAGCGAAGGGCGCCGCCTGATCGATGGCCCGGCCGGCATGTGGTGCGTCAATGTCGGTCACCGCCGGGCGGAACTTGCCAAGGTGCTGCACGATCAGGCGCTGGCGCTCTCCTACAACTCGCCCTGGTACACGACGAGCGCGCCCTCGGTGAAGCTTGCCGAAAGGCTTGCCGGCCACGCGCCCGGCGATCTTAGCCATGTGTTTTATACGACCGGCGGGTCGTCGGCGGTCGAGACCGCGCTGCGCTTCATGCAATTCATGAACAATGTGCGCGGCCGCCCGGAAAAGAAGCTGATCGTTTCGCGTCAGGGCGGCTATCACGGCTCGACCTATCTGTCGGCCTCGCTGAACGGCCGCCCGCGTGATCACGATTGGATGGACAGCGCTTCCGATCAGGTGATCAAGCTCACCTGTCCCAACCCTTTCCGCCGTCCAATTGGCCAGTCCGAGGCTGAGTTCTGCGATTTCCTCGTGGCCGAATTCCGGGCTGTCATCGAAGCGCGTGGCGCCGACAAGATTGGCGCCTTCATCGCCGAGCCGGTCATGGCATCCGGCGGCGTCATCGTGCCGCCGGCGGGCTACCTTCAACGCATGCGGGCCCTCTGCGCTGAAAACGATATCCTCTTCATCGCCGACGAGGTCGTGACGGCCTTCGGTCGGCTCGGCGAGGTTTTCGCCTCTAAGAGCGTGTTTTCGATCGAACCGGACATGATCACCTTCGCCAAAGGCGTGACCTCGGGTTACTTCCCGCTTGGCGGCGTCATGATCTCGTCGCGGCTGCTGGAGACGCTGCGCCAGTCTAATCATTCCGACGCGATGTTCGCCCACGGTCTCACCTATTCCAGCCACCCGATCGGCTGTGCGGTGGCGCTCAAAAATCTCGACATCCTGGAGAACGGGCTGCTCTCCCATGCGCGCACCATCACCAGTCATTTCCAGGGCGCTTTGAAGCGGCTCGAAGCGCTGCCGCTCGTGGGAGAGGTGCGCGGGTTGGGGCTGATGGCCTGCGTCGAATGCGTGGCCGACCAGGTCAGCAACAATCCGCTGACGCTCGATCTGGAAGTGGGAAAACGCATCGACCGGCACTGCCAGGAGCTCGGGCTGCTCGTCCGACCGCTGATCAACATGTGCGTGATGTCCCCGCCGCTGACGATCACCACCGGCCAGATCGACGACATGGCCGAGATCCTCGACGTCAGCATTCGCCGGACGATGGACGAACTCGTGCGCGAGGGGCTCTGGAAGGGCTGAGGACGACTTGAGATGCCTCGGCCCCGCCAGCATTCCCCGGCGGGGCCGACTTCGGGGGGCCGGACGAACTCCGGCCCTTCTTTTTTTGCCTCGGCCTAGCGCCCGGCCATCGTTGCGTTGATGGCTGCCATCTCCTCCTCGCGTGGCGCCTGTTCGAGCGTTACGATCGGTAGCACGGCGCGCAGGTGGTCGTGGTGCGTGCGCACGCCATATTCGAGGTCGGAGAGATAGAAGCCGCCGAAGGCTTTCGACGTCATCGATTCGTTCGACCAGATCGTCAACTGCACGTCCTCGGACTGGGTGTCGCGGTCGATGCGGAAGGCGAGATAGCGGGCGAGCCGCTGCTCACGCGTCTCGCTCTGATAGCGGTAGATCGCACCGCGCAGCAGCGTCTTGCCGGTCGAAAGCGGAAATTCCTGGTAGAACTGCACGCTCTCCGGCGTCACCGCGATGACTGCGTTCGGAAACAGGCCGAAATAGATCCAGGCCTTGCGCAGCCGCTCAGGCAGATGCGTCGCTTCCGGCGCGATCTTGACGTACTGCCGGACGCTCCAGCGCCGGCCCGCATGTGGGTTGTAGGTGGCAAAGGAACGGCAAAGGCCGTTGACGAACGGCTCGTCGTAGTAGGTCGAGCCGTAGAGATCCTGCAGCGCCGGATGGGCCATGGCGACGTGATAACCTTCGTTGTCGACGTCGCGAACCGACTTCCAGTTGACAGGGCTGTCCTGCGTCCAGATGCCATGGGTCGGCACCATCGTCTCGGTCCCGTACTGCCCGAGCTCTTCGGCAAAGGGCTGCATAAGCTCGGCGACGGACGGCTGCGGACCGGGGCGAAAGCGGATGAAGATGAAGCCCATCCAGACTTCGAGCTCGAGCGGGATCAGCCCGAAGGCCTGTTTGTCGAGCGGTGGAAAGGAGCGTGGCCGCGCAGCGCCGCGCAGTGTTCCGTCGAGATTGTAGACCCAGCCATGAAACGGACAGACGAGCGCGTTGCGGCACGTGCCCTTGTCGTCGGCGACGACCCGCGAGCCGCGGTGGCGGCAGATGTTGTGGAAGCCGCGGATCGCGCCATCTTGACCGCGCAGGATCAGCGCCCGTTCGCCGACGACGTCCATGGTGACGTAGTTGCCGGGTTCCGGAACGTCGGAGACGTGACAGGCGATCTGCCAATGCTGGCGGAAAACGTGCTCCTTCTCCAGTTCGAGCAGGGCGTTGCTATGATAGCACCATCCGGGCAGCCCACGGCGATCCCAGTCGTTTGGAACGGAAATGTCGCGAACCAGCTCGTTCATCACTGTCTCCATTTTTGCTGAACGTTCATTCAATATAGTCAGGTTTTGCGACGAAAGGAAGACCGCGAGGTCGCGACGGGCATGGCGCTATCGTTCGAGGATCCGTCGCCTGGTCAACCGACGCGCCCAGCTGCGCTCCGGTTCTTAATAACGGCTAGCGCGCATTTGGATCTTGTGCGTTCCAATGAGGACTTCCTAAGTTCGAGAGCCGCGCGTGCACCTGTGGAGGAAAGGATGTTGCCTCAACGAGCGACCCCGAACTCTCCGCTGAAACTGACCAAATGTTGGTGAAGCCGGTCGATGACGGCTGCTCGAGGACTGGCCCGCCGCTCTATAAGGCCGATCTGGCGGTAGATTGGCGGATCGCCAAAGGGCACGGCAACCACCTCGCCGCCGGCTTCTTTTAAGGCGCTCCAGGGCGCGATTGAAACTCCCAGCCCATTGACCACGCAGGCGACGACCGCTGTGATCGTGTCGATCTCGGCAATGACATTCGTGACGATCCCGCTTCTCGCGACTTCGGTCTCAATAATGTTGGCAAGGCGAAACCGGCTGATGAATTTCACATAGGGAAGTTCCGTAAGCATCTCCGCCGCAGGCCTGATACGCGTCCCCTTTGGAGCGATCACAAAGAGGGGTTCCTGGATGAACGGGCTCCACCGCAATGTCGATGGGACGCTGGAATATTCGGCCACCATCGCTGAATCGAGGCGTCCGGTAACGACATCGTTGAGCAACTCATCGGTGTTGGCAACGTGGAGCTTGATCTTCAAGCCGGGGAAGTCGTTCTTGAGTGCGATGATCGCCTTCGGCAAAAGAGACAGGGCGCTTGAGCGCACCGAGCCGATGGTAAACGTGCCACCGACCGATTTCCCCGAAATAGCGTCAACGATATCATCGGCAGAACGCACGAGACCTTGTGCTGCCTCTAGCATTTGAAGTCCCTGGCTGTTCAGCGTGATCGGTCGCGTCGAGCGATCGAACAGTTCTGCCCGCACTTCCAATTCCAGCGCCTGAATTTGTTGGCTCACAGCGGACGGTGTTAGACCAACCGCGTCGGCCGCCTTCGCGAACGTGCCGTGTTCTGCAATCGCGATGAAGGTCTTCAGCTGACGAATGTCCAAGGAGCACCTATCGAATTAAGATTTTCTGTTTATCTTTGACAGAATTATTCGCTTTTATCAAGAAATGCTTATGCTACCGTCTTGTGTAGGAGGTGCCCACGGGAGTTCGGGCACGAGGGAGGATCTGGCAAAAGCACCCTGGTGCTCTGCGTCCTCGCCATTGCCAATCGAGGTATGCATGCCAAGCCAAAACATTCTCGTCACCGGCCCGGCGATCAATGAGCGGGCAGTGAAGCTCGCCGAAGAACGCGGCTACAGCCTGGTCTACGTACCGCCCTATACGAGCGAAGAAGCTCTCGTGGGCATCGTGGCGGGCGCCGATCCGGTGGGTGTCATTGTTCGCATGGGCCGTTTCGGTGCCTCGGCGATTGACGCTGCCCCCTCGCTTCGGGTGATTTCCAAACATGGCGTAGGCGTCGACAATATCGATCTCGATGCTGCCTCCCGCCGCGAAATTCCTGTCGTTGTTGCGACCGGTGCGAACGCTCAATCTGTCGCCGAACACGCAATTGCTCTTCTCCTCACAACCGTGAAGCGCGTCTTGCCGCTCGACGCCGGGCTTCGAGCCGGAAAGTGGGAGAAGCCGGGCTTTTCGGGCAAGGAACTATCGGGCATGACCCTTGGACTTATCGGCTTCGGCGCAATCGCACGTCATACGGCGGCGCTCGCGAAAGCCTTCGGCATCCACGTCAGCGCCTACGACCCGTTCACGGATGATGCCACGTTTGAACAGGCCGGCGTCGCCCGGCTGAACACAGTCGAGGATATCCTCACTGGCTCGGATGTCGTCAGCTTGCACTGCCCGCTGACCCCTGAGACACGAAACCTCCTCGACGACAAGCGCCTGGCTCGGATGAGGCCCGGCTCCTACGTGATCAACACCGCGCGCGGCGGCCTCATCGACGAAGACGCGCTGCTTCGCGCCATAGCCAACGATCACATTGCGGGCGCGGGACTGGACACCTTCCAGACCGAGCCACCTGCACCCGACCACCCGTTCTGGCAGGAGCCGAAGGTTGTCGTAACACCCCACATCGGTGGTGTTACGAAGGAGGCGAATGTCCGCGTCGGCATCGATGCGGTCGAGGGAGTGCTCGCAATTTTGGAGGAGCGTGGTCTCGGTCGCGAGAGGATCGTGAACTTCCGGGCCTTGGCGGCCACAGCCTGACGACCGAGCCCATTCAACATTATCAATCGCATTTTCAGGAGAGTATTTTGACCATCGGATTCAGAGTTCGCAGTCGGCCCCGGGCCGTCGAGCAAGCGTGGGTCGAGAAGTTTCGGGAACTGCCGGTTGCCAATGTCAGCGATAGCATGCACCGCATGCATGCGGCTGGTGCGCAACTTCGGCCCATGCATCGGTCTGGTAAACTTGCCGGCCGCGCCATCACAGTGAAGGCACCGCCCGGTGACAACCTCATGCTGCACAAGGCAATCGACATGGCCGTCGAAGGCGATGTCATCGTCATCGATGCGGGCGGCGACGTCACGAATGCCTTAATGGGCGAGATGATGCTTGCGCATGCCCGCGGTCGTGGCGTGGCGGGTTTCGTGCTCAACGGAGCTATTCGTGACGCTGAAGCGTTTCTTGAGATGAACGTTCCGTCGTTTGCCGTCGGTGTGACACATCGAGGCCCCTATAAGAACGGACCTGGTGAAATCAATTGTCCGATTGCCATCGGCGGCATGGTGGTCATGCCGGGCGATCTGGTCCTTGGCGATGCGGATGGGGTGGTCGTAATCCCCATCGATGACGTGGCCGAGGTCTACGATCGGACCTCTGCCAAGCACGCCTCCGAAAACAAGCAGATGGAAAACATCAAGGCCGGAACTCATAAGCCGACCTGGTTCAACGACGCGCTCACGAAGGGTGGTTGCGAACTGCCGCCTGAGCCTTGATCGCGTGAGCGACTGAATTCTGCCGGCACTTCACGGAGGAGTTGAAGCTCACCGGCCAAAGCAAAGATCCTGGCTCGTCACAGCAATTCCGTGTCGGGCCGACTGAAACCTCGAAGCGCGAGGCGCTCTCGATAACAGACATCACTGGGAGGATACCATGAAGCATTTGATCCGAAACACCGCGCTGGCGACGACCCTCTTCTTGGGCGCGGGCGCTGCACATGCCGAATGGCCGACGGATCGGCCGATCGAGTTCATCGTCGCTTTCGCTCCGGGCGGGGGCACGGACGTTATGAACAGAACCCTGGCGCCATACGTCGAGAAGGAACTCGGCGCGAAAATCACGGTTCTGAACCGGCCGGGTGCTTCGGGTGAAATCGCCTACACGGCGATGACGGAAGCCCGTCCAGACGGCTATACCGCGTCCTCGCTGAACACGCCCGGCTATCTGACGATGCAGATGGACCGAAAGGTCCGTTTCGACGCCAAGAAGATTTGCCCTGTTGCTCGCATCGTTGAGGATCCGGGTTCGTTCATCGTCCAGGCCAACTCCGAGTTCAATTCGCTCAAGGATCTCGTGGCATATGCCAAGGCCAATCCTGGCGCAGTGACCGTTGGTACCACGGGTCTTGGCACTGACGAACATCTCGCCATGCTGCAACTCGAGAAGTCGGCCGGCATCGACCTGACCGCGGTGACCTTCAACGGTGCGAACGAGGCGCGCACGGCTCTCCTTGGCGGCCATGTCATGACGATTGGCATCAATGTCGGCGAATTCGTTGGCAGCGATCATTCAGCCTTCAAGAATCTGGCCCAGTTCGCAGAAGAACGCGCTGTGATCGCCCCCGACCTGCCGACGGCAAACGAGCAGGGCTTTGAAGTTTTGGTGAGTTCGGAGCGCGGCATTGCGATGAGCTGCGACGTGCCGGAAGATATCCGGGTCAAGTTCTCCGACGCTATCCGAAAGGCGCTCGATAATCCGGAATTCCAGGCGAAAGCCAAACAACAATCGCTTGCCCTTTCCTACCTCTCCTCTGAAGACTGGGGCAAGGAATTGCCGGTTCGGGCAGAGCGGCTGGGCGCCATCTGGAAGCTCGCAAAGGAACAGCAGTAATGTCGGCGCCGCGCAAAGCTGGCGGGGCGGGCGATCGTCCGGACCTCCTGACCGCCGTGCTTTTCGTGGGTTTTGGCGCGCTCGGCCTTTGGGCCGGGCGCGACCTGACCCTTGGGACGGCGTCTGCCATGGGGCCAGGCTATCTTCCCACGATCGTCTGTTGGCTTCTCATCATCGTTGGCGTGACAGTCGGGGGAATTGGTGCCTTTCGTGATCGCCAGGAGATCGCCACACCGAAGCTTTGGCCGGTAGCCATCATTCTTTCTTCGGTCGTCGGCTTTGCCTTCATTGCTGAATTCTTCGGTTTCGTCGCAGCGGCCGTGTGGTTGCTGCTCGTCGGCAGCATTGCCGATCGTGACTCGAAACTGCGCGAAGTGATCCTGCTTACCGCAGGACTGACGGCCTTTGGCGCATTGGTCTTCATTGTCGGCTTGGGCGTTCAGATGCCCATCTGGCCATTCTGAGGAGGGACTTATGAACTTTATCGGCCTCCTCATGCTGGGGTTCAGCGAGGCGCTGACGCCCACAAATCTCGGCTTCTGCCTGTTGGGCGCACTGCTCGGCACCCTGATCGGCGTGCTACCCGGCATTGGTCCCACTGCCACGATCGCCGTCCTTTTGCCGATCACCTTCTATCTGCCGCCGCTCGCCGGCCTTATCATGTTGGCCGGCATCTATTACGGCGCTCAGTACGGTGGCTCGACAACGGCCATTCTGGTCAACCTGCCGGGAGAAGCCTCCTCGGTGGTGACGGCGATTGACGGTTATAAAATGGCCCAGAAGGGACGAGCGGGATCGGCGCTCGCTGTCGCGGCTCTCGGTTCCTTCTTTGCCGGTACGGTCGCGACTTTTGGCATCGCCATTGCCGGTCCGACGCTCTCCTCTTTTGCTCTGTCGTTCGGGCCAACCGAATACGTCTCGCTCATGCTGTTCGGCCTGCTCGCGGCAACGGTGCTTGCTCGCGGACCGGTTCTGAAAGCCATTGGCATGATCCTGCTCGGCCTGCTCCTAGGGATGGTGGGCATTGATGCCAGTTCAGGCGAGGAGCGCCTGACATTCAGCGCGGTGGAGTTGTTCGACGGTATCGATTTCGTCGTCATCGCCATTGGTCTCTTTGGCTTTGCAGAGATTATCGAGAACCTCGAAAATCATGAGGCGCGTGGCGTGCTCGTGAGTAAGCTAAGCCGGCTGTGGCCAACGCGAGAGGACTTCCGCCGGGCCTGGCCTGCAGTCCTGCGCGGGACGGGCGTCGGTACATTCCTTGGTGTCCTGCCCGGCGGCGGGGCGACCCTTGCATCCTTCTGCGCCTATTCGGTGGAGAAGAAGCTCTCCAAGAACGCATCCGAGTTTGGCGAGGGCGCCGTCGAAGGCGTCGCAGGTCCGGAGGCTGCCAACAATGCCGGCGCGCAGTCCTCGTTTATCCCGTTGCTGACGCTCGGCATTCCGTCCAACAACATGATGGCAATGATGCTGAGCGCCTTCATCATCCACGGCATCACGCCCGGGCCGACCGTTCTTGCGACTCAGCCGGAGATTTTCTGGGGTCTCGTTGCCAGCATGTGGATCGGCAATCTTATGCTGGTCGTGATCAATCTGCCGCTGATCGGTGTGTGGGTGAAGCTGCTGACGGTTCCCTATCGCCTGCTCTATCCGGCTATCCTGCTGTTTTGCTGCGTTGGCGTCTACAGCATCAACAACCGCATCTTCGATGTCGTCCTCGCCGCAGGGTTCGGTCTGTTGGGTTACGCGTTCCGCAAGGCGAAATGTGAAGCAGGGCCGCTGCTGCTCGGTTTCGTTCTCGGTCCGCTCCTTGAAACGAACATCCGTCGCGCGATGACCATCTCCCATGGCGATCCGAGCGTCTTCTACGAGCGCCCGATCAGTCTGGTCCTGCTCATCGCAACGGTTGGGATGCTCGTGCTGATGGTGCTGCCGTCCTTCCGTCGGACGCGCGAGGTAGCGTTTCAAGACGAAGAAGCATGACCACCGGTTGATAACGACGCTCCATGACGGCCGCACCGCGCGGCCGTTTTTTCGCGAAATGATGTAAGGCGTCATTGCCCCGGCAACCTGATCATTGGAAGCTGCGGCGAGCGACCTTGGTGGACAAACAATGGGCGATCCCCTTCAAAAGTATCTCTGCTTGAATGATTTTGAAACTTCGGCCAGGCGACGCCTTCCGCGCCCGCTGTTCGGCTACATCGCGGGTGCAAGCGAAACCAATGCGTCGCTGCGCTACAATTCAGAGGACTTCGACGCGTATGCGTTTCGGCCGCGTGTGCTTCGAGACGTCTCCGGGCGCAGCACCCAAACGACACTGCTTGGCGAAACATATGACGCGCCGTTTGGGATCGCGCCTATGGGTATCAGTGCGCTGATGGCCTACCGTGGCGACGTCGTGCTGGCCGAGGCGGCCGCAAAGCGTCGAATTCCCATGATCATGAGCGGATCGTCGCTAACAAGGCTCGAAGAAGTCGCTGGTGCAGCCCCGGGCTCGTGGTTCCAGGCATATCTTCCAGGAGAACCCGACCGGATTGATGCACTTGTCGACCGCGTGCAACGCGCCGGTTTTCAGACGCTGGTCCTCACGGTCGACACGGCGACCCTGGCAAATCGCGAGAACAATATACGCGCCGGCTTCTCTACTCCCCTGCGCCCGAGCCTGCGTTTGGTGTGGCAGGGCATTTCCCATCCGCGATGGACGATCGGCACCTTTCTACGCACTCTGGTGACGCAGGGCGTCCCGCATTTTGAGAACTCCTATGCAGACCGTGGAGCACCGATCATTTCGTCGAACATCATGCGCGATTTCGGGCGGCGGGATCACCTGAATTGGGACCACCTTGAGCGCATTCGCGCGCGTTGGCCGGGAAAACTCGTCGTCAAAGGTGTTCTGCATCCAGACGACGCTTCGCGCGTGCATGACGTGGGCGCGGATGGGTTGATCGTGTCCAATCACGGCGGGCGTCAACTCGACGGCACCATGTCGCCCTTAAGCGCGCTTCCTGAGATCGTTGCGCGGATCGGCAACAAAACCACTGTCATGGTCGACGGCGGCTTCCGGCGGGGCACCGATATAATCAAGGCACTCGCGTTGGGCGCACGCTTCGTTTTTGTCGGGCGGCCTTTCCTCTACGCGGCGGTTGTCGCCGGCAGTCCAGCTATCCGTAAAGCTATCGATATCCTAAAATCGGAAATCCATCAGGACATGGCGCTCCTCGGAGTCGTGGCGATAGATGACATCGATGGCAGTTTCGTCGTTCGCCGTGATCGCCTCGCGTGACGGCTAAGGTCGTGGACCGGGCGTCACATCGAAAAGGCTAGCGATTTGATTTTGCTCGAGGCGAGGGATCGCAGACGTGGTGGCCGGAAACCGCCCCATCAGGTGCTGGCTTCTTTCCGCTTCGTGCGGTCAAGATCGCATGATGTATCGAGCGGAACTGCGCCTCCCATGAGCAGCTTCATCAGGTCGGCCGTGGCCAAAAATGTATCGCCCGGCCCTGAGCGCTCTGGCGGCTCGACCGCTCAACCCTCAGGCCAGCATGAGCAACGGCTATCGTTTTGGCTCTTGTCTATTGCGGCAATCGGAAATGGTCGTCGATGAGACGGCGGTGGCGAGTGTCCTTGTGCCAGCCAATTGCCTTTCGGTAGCTGCCAAAGAGCTGGCTTTCACGCACGCCTTCGACGGTCAGGCCGTGGACGGCCTCAGCATCCGGTTCGACGTAAAGCGCATCGACGGGGCAGTAGAGTTCGCACGTGAAGCAGGTCTGGCATGCGTCCTGACGCTGGATGAGCGGCGGCCCCTCCGGCTGTACTTGGAACACGTTGGTGGGGCATACCTGGACGCAAAGATTGCAGTCGGTGCATGTGTCGGTGTCTAAAACTTCAATCATTATTCTGCTGCTTCCTTGTATACGCCGGGATCGACCGCTTCCTGCCGGACGGCGATGTGGTCGAGGCCGCTGAGGATGAGCCTGTGGTGTTGGGTGGGGTCCTGCCTCGGGTAATCCTCGCGTCTGTGCATACCGCGCGTTTCGGTGCGAGAAAGCGCCGCGCGATACATGAAACGCGCCGTTGCCAACATGGCCTGCGCCTGCCGCAGCTTGAGGGAATGATCCCCGTTCAGAGCGGTTGCCCGTCCGACGTTTTCCCAAAGCGCGTCCAGCCGCTTCAGAGATGCCAAAAGGACCGAATGCGTGCGGAAGTAATTGATGTCGAGGGGGAATACCTCGTCCTGAACAGCCTTGATGATCTCTGCCGGGTCGATGCCCTTCGTGTCAGAGAGCGCGATGCATGCCGGGCCGAAATCGGTAGCGCTTACCCGCTGCAATGAATAGGCCGCGGCAGCCGCGCCAGCGAAGGCACCCGTGGCGATCGCCCAGGCCGCGTTGTGGCTGCCACCGCCGGTGAACCCGCCGCAGATCGGCTCGCGGGTGGCGCTGTCGCCAGCGGCGTAAAGCCCCGGAACAGTTGTTGAACAATCGAGGCCGGTCAGCCGCAATCCACCTGTACCACGGACCGTACCTTCAAGCCTCAGCTTGACTTCGAAGAACTCGGTAAAGGGATTTATGCCGCGCCTATCGAACGGAACGAAGAAGTTCGGCTGCGCGCGCCTGAGGATCGCCTTGACCTCGTCAGTCCCTGCAAGGTCCAGCCGCGCAAACACCGGCTCCGAAAGCAAGGTCCGGGCGATGATCGAGCGCCCACGGGCCGAACCGGCTCCCTCGATCAGGCTGTGGTCCTTCCGATAGAACTGAGCGAAGCGATAGAGCGCCGTCTTGGTAATCGAGGCGAAGGCCGGCGAAATCGCGTAGGCCGAGGAAAATTCCATCCCGGAGAGTTCGGCGCCGACCTCCGCGCCCATCAGATAGCCGTCTCCGGTCAAGACGTCGCAGCCGAGCGCCTTGCTCATGAAGGCGCAGCCGCCGGCGGCGAGCACGACTGCACCGGCTTTCACCAGCCAATGGCCGCCCGCCTGGCGGCGCAGGCCGCTGGCGCCGACGACGCGCCCTTCCAAGCTCAGCAGTTGCGTCGCGGGGTGATGGTCGAGAATGGTGATCCCGGCATTCTTCACCCGCCGCCGCAACAGCCTCATGTACTCTGGCCCCTGTACCGAGATGCGCTGCTGTTCATCGTTGTCGTTGCGGGGAAAGGGGTAGCCCCATTCCGCCAGCCGATTGACACTCTCGAAGGTCTTGTCGAGCACGGGGACCATCCATGACCGTTCGGAAAGATAGCCGCCCATGGCCTCGCGGCTCGCCATGGCCGCCTCCCGTTCTGCCGGGTCCGGCGGCACATACCAGATCTGGGTGCCTGCCGAGGCGGTGGCGCCGGAGCTGCCGCAATACCCCTTGTCGACCAGCACGACTTTCGCGCCGGTGGATGCGGCTTCAAGGGCAGCCCAGCATCCTGCCGGACCACCGCCAATGACAAGCACGTCGCACGCGATTTCACGGGCGGCAGCACTCGCCGCATCTGATCCTTGCAATGGCACACTCATGACAGGCATCCTTTCCGCGAAGAAATGTCGTTGCGATTTAAATCTATGCAATGCATAGATTTTTGAGTTGTTTTTCCCGGAGCCCAACCATGCTTCTCGCCAGCCTTGCCATGTATGTCAGCCCGCGTCCGGTCGAGGAGGCGACGCGGTTGTTCTGGGAAGCGTTGGGGGAAGGGTTGCGTGGATACGGGCTTGATGCGCCCAGCGCGCTCGACGAGACCGTAGCCTACAACGAGGCATGGTTTCGCCCGGACCTCCTGTTCGGCCAGACCTGTGGGTATCCCTATGTCCAACACCTGCGCGGGAAGGTGCAACTGGTGGCGACGCCGGTCTACGGGTTGCCTGGCTGTGACGGTCCACTCAAATGCAGCTTCATCATCGTCAATGCTGGGTCGTCCGCCCGCTCGATCGGGGATCTGCGTGGCGCGCGCGCGGCAATCAATGAGCCCGGCAGCAATTCCGGCTACAATCTGTTTCGGGCCGCAGTGGCGCCGCATGCCGTCGATGGGCGCTTTTTCACGTCGGTCATCGAGACCGGCGGGCACCGTGCAAGCATCGATGCGGTAGCGAGCGGTGCCGCCGATGTTGCGGCAATCGATTGCGTCACGTTCGGCAACACACTGCGCTTCGATCCCGAGCGCTTGGCCGGCGTCCGTGTCCTCGCGGAGACGGCGAAGGGGCCTGGCCTGCCCTTCATCACGTCCGCGTCGACCTCGGCCAAAGACCTCATGATCTTGCGGCGTGCGCTGGCGGAGACGATCGCTGACCCTGAAATCGGCGACGTCTGCGACACGCTCTCGCTCCGGGGCATCAGCCTTCTTGGCGATTCCGATTACGAGGCGTTGGCCGAGCTTGATCGAGGCGCTGCACGCCATGGTTACCCCGCTATCGCCTGAGGGATGACGGTGGGCGTTGCGGCCAGCGGAAAGTGACAGGCGACAGCGCGTCCGTCTTCACCCGTCCGAAGGGCAGGGGCTTCCGTGGCGCATCTTACCTGCACCAGGGGACAGCGGCTGTGGAACCGGCATCCGGTCGGCGGATTGGCGGGGCTCGGCAACTCTCCGGAAAGCACGATGCGGTCATGTCGGCGGCTGGGATCGAGCGTCAGATTGGCCGAAAGCAGCGCTTGGGTATAGGGATGCGCGGGTTCGCGAAACAAGGCGGCGGTCGGCCCGCTCTCCACGATCTGGCCGAGATACATGACGGCAACCCGGTCTGCGACCCGCCCGACGACGTTGAGATTGTGGGAGATCAGCAGATAGCTGAGGCCAAGGCGATCCTTGAGCGCGCGCAGAAGGTTCAAAAGGTCGCCCTGGACCGAGATGTCGAGGCCGGCGGTCGGCTCGTCAGCAACGATGATCGACGGTTCGGCCGCAAGCACGCGAATGAGAGCCACGCGCCGGGCCTGCCCACCACTCAGTTGATGCGGATAGCGAGAGAGGAGCTGCTCGCCAAGTCCGATGCTCTCGGCCAGGGCCACGATCCGACCCCAATTCTCGGCCGTGAAAGCGTTTCGGATCTTCAGGGGCTCGCTGAGCAAGGCTCGAACTGTCAGCCGAGGCGAGAGTGACGCGACGGGATCCTGAAACAGAAGCTGTATCCGGCGCTGGAGAACAAGGCGGCGTTGCCTGGAGGCATCCTTCACCGTCTCTCCCTCCACGGCGAGCGTGCCTCCGGCCAGCGGCTGCAGTCCGACGATGGCGCGGGCGATCGAGGATTTGCCGCAACCGCTTTCACCGATGAGCCCCAGGGTTTCGCCCCGCCGCAGTTCAAGCGAGACATTGTCGACGGCGGTGAACCGGTCATAGCGCACGACCGCATTGTCGAGGGTTAGAACGGGGCGGGTCATCACGAAGCCTCTTGCCAGCAGGAATAGGCTCGGGCATCTCCTGCCTGCCGGTGGGGCGGCCTTTCACCACAACGGTCATGACGGTCAGGACAACGGCTGGCAAAAATGCAGCCCCGGGGACGGCGAGCAGGGTCGGGGACGGTGCCGGGAATGGTTGCCAGGTCCTGCGAGGGATCGAAGGCTTGATAAGGATCGATCTCGCAGGCGAGCAGCGCACGGGTGTAAGGATGGCGCGGACGGCTGAACACGACTTGCACAGGTCCGTGCTCCACCACCGTGCCCGCATACATGACGACGACGCTGTCGCAGAGCTCGGCGATCAACCCCATGCTGTGGCTGACCACCAGCATCGAGGTGGATGTGCGCTGTCGCAGCCGTTGGAGCACCTCGACCACTTGTGCCTCGATCGTTGCATCGAGCGCAGTCGTCGGCTCGTCGGCAATCAAAAGCTTTGGTTCGACCAGGAGTGCCATGGCGATCACGACGCGCTGGCGCATGCCACCGGAAAATTCGTGCGGGTAGCGGTTCATGCGCGCGGCCGCATCCGGCACGCCGACATCGGCAAGCATCGTTGCCGCGCGAGCCCAGAGCCAGTGGCGGCTCTCCCGGGGAAACCGTCGCCGCTGGATATCGACAAGCTGCGTGCCGATGGTGAACATCGGATTGAGCGCGGTCATTGGATCCTGGAAGATCATCGCGATGTCGGTGCCCCGCAGCGCCCTGGTTTCTTCTACGCGAAGGCTTGTTTCGTGCCCATCGAAGGCGGCTCGGCGCGTAGAGACCTCCGCGTTGTCGGCAAGCAGCCCCAGCAGCGCGAATGCGACCGTCGACTTGCCGCTGCCGCTTTCGCCGACGAGGCCGACGGATTGTCCGCGACCGATGGTGACATCGACGCCGTCGAGGATGTGAGCCGTGCTGTTGCGGCCGCGGTAGGACACATGCAGGTCTTCGATGGTGAGAAGGGCCGCGGTCAAAGCGCTTTCCTCAGTTTCGGGTCGAGCGTGTCGCGCAAGGCCTCGCCGAGTAGCGCAAAGCCGAGGGTCGCAAGAACAAGCGCCAATCCGGAGAAAGTCGCGAGCCATACCGACTGGTCGAGATAGGTATAGCCGTCGTTCAAAAGGTTGCCCCAGCTTGCAAGCGGTGGGCGCACGCCAAGCCCGAGGAAACTCAGGCCTGCCTCGATAGTGATGACGACAGGGATATCCATGCAGGCCAGCACGAAGATCGGACCGATAATGTTCGGGGTTACGTGATGCAGGACAACCCGCCAGGTCTCGGCGCCGAGCACTTTTTCGGCCTCGATGAAGGGGCTGTTGCGAATGGCGATCGTCTGGGCGCGGGCAACCCGGCCGAAGTGGGGAATGAAAACGATGCTGACAAGCAGCACGACGTTGCCGAGGCCAGGACCGAAGACGGCGACCAATGCCAGAGCCAGGATGACGCTGGGAAACGAAGTGACAATGTCGAAGACGCCGACCACGGCGAGATCGACCGCACGCGGCGAAAGGGCGGCGGCAATCCCGAGCGCGACGCCGGCGCTCAAGGAAATGGCAATGACCGAGAGTGAGATGCCGAGCGCCACCCGTGCGCCGTAGATCAGCCGGCTGAGAATGTCGCGGCCGAGGTGATCCGTTCCAAGCACGTGCTGCAAAGACGGATCCATCAGCCGGTTCGCCGGTGCGATTGCGTTCGGGCCATAGGGCGCAATCAGGGGTGCGGCGATCGCGACCAGACAGAGAAGCGTCACCGTAAGCGCCGCAAAAGTGCCACCCGGGCGACGGGAAAGAGCGAAGAATGCTTGCATGTCAGTGTCCCCGGCCAGAGGTAAGGCGGGCGCGCTCGCGCGGGTCGATCAGGCTTTGGGAGAGATCGGCGATCAGATTGGTCAGTACGTAGAGCATGACGATGACGAAGACGCCGCCCTGGACAACGGGGTAGTTGCGGGTGCGAATGGCATCGTAGATCAGCGAGCCGAGGCCCGGTCGGTTGAAGATCACCTCGGCAAAGACCGCGCCGCCGAGAAGTTCGCCGAAACCCATACCAAGCACCGCCAAGGTCGGCAGGATCGCGGGCTTCAGGGCGTATTTCATCAGGATCTTGGTTTCGCTGACGCCATAGGCACGCAACGTGCGGACGTGGCTTTCCCCGAGGATCTCGAGCAGCGACGAGCGCAGGAGCCGGGCGATGTAGCCGACCCATCCGGCCGCAAGCGCCGCCGTCGGCAATACGAGGTGCCAAAGCTGGTCGCCGAGGTCGCCGCTCTCGCCGGCGCCCAGCACCGGAAACCAGCGCAGGTGTACGGAAAACACCATCAGCAGGAAGACTGATACGACGAAACTCGGTGTCGATATGAAGCCGACGCTCAGGAACGCGACCAATCGATCCGCCTTGCCGCCCGGCCAGCGGGCGCACAGGAGCGCCAGCGGTATGCCGATCGCGACGGCGCACAGCATCGCCGCGATCGCAAGCGCGGCCGTGTTCGGCAGCGCATTCAGAACCAGCCCAAGGACCGGCCTCCCGTTGAAGACATCCTCGCCGAGATCGCCGGAGACGAGCCTGCCGAAGAAGGCGAAGACCTGTTCGATCAGCGGCTTGTCGAGGCCGATGCGGGCATTGAGTGCGGCGACCGCCTCAGGCGTCGCGCGCGACCCGAGGATCACGGTCGCCGGATCTCCGGGGATCAGCCGCGTCAGGGCCATCAGGAGGACGACCGAGCCGGCAACGGCAAGTGCCGCCGTTGCCAGCTTGAAGGCCAGATGCATCTGCAAAGATGCGCTCCTCATCGCAGCGCATCCCCTCGTGTCGAAACGCGGGCAGCCACCGGATCAGGCCGTCGCTTGCGTAAAGGCGGTATAAAGCCAGTTGTTGCCGTTCGGCAGGACGCCGGGTTTCAGCCACTTTCGCGAGGCGAAGGCGTTGAGGTTGTGGGTGATCCAGATGAAGGCAGCCGACTCGTCGAGCAACTTCTGCGCTTCGATGTAGATCTTCTCGCGCTCGGCCGGATCGACCGTCACGCCGCCCTTTTCGTGCAGGGCATCGAAATCGGGGTTCTTCCAGCGTTGCCAGTTCCACTGACCGACTTGCGCGGAGGTGAACCATTGCGTCTGGAACCCCGGGTCGAATTTGCCGTTGAACTTGATGAGCGACAGTTCGAGGTCCTTGCTGGCGTCGTTTTCGCCGAGTGCCCAGTAGGCGGCCGATTCCAGCGCCTCGATCTCGACCTCGATACCCACTTCGGCCAGGTTTGCCTGGATGATTTGGGCAATTGCCTCGTAGCGGGCATTGGCCTCGATGGTGAGTTTGGTCTTGAAGCCGCCGGCGTGGCCGGCCTCTGTAAGCAGCGCCTGCGCCTTTTCGAGGTCACGGGCATGAACCGGCGCGTCCTTCCAGTAGCCGAGCAGGCTCGGGGCAAGCAGAGCGTTGGCGCGCGGATAAAGGCCGGAATAGGCGCCTTGCAGGATGGCATCGATATCGACGGCATAGCGGATGGCCTGACGCACGCGGATATCGTCGAACGGCGCCTTCTCGATGTTCGGGCCGAACCAGACATAGTCGATCGCCGGGATCTCGGTGATGCTCGCATCCGGCAGCGCCGCGAGCGACTTTCCGTTTTCGGGATCGATCGCGGTGAAGTCGATCTCGCCGGACTTGAAGGCGATTTCGGCGGTCTTCTGCTCGCCGATCGGCTTGCCGACGATCTGATGGAAATGCGCCTTGATCGGCCCCTTGTAATCCGGGTTGATCTCAAGCACGAACTGTTCGCGGGGCGTCCATTCCTTGAGCACGTAGGGCCCGCTGCCGACAAGCTTCGTGGCGATATCCTTGCCAAGCGCCTCGAAAGCCTTCTTCGAGACGATGCGGCCGGAACCGTCGGCAAGTGCGATCGTATAGAGCGCCGGCGCCGGTTTCTTGAGGATGATCCGGCCCTCGAGCGGCGCGGTCACCTCGACACGATCGAGTGCCGACCAGTCCTTCGCATAGGTGACGGGCTTGCCCTCCGCATCCGGCTTGATGAAGCGTTCGAAGGAGAATTTCACGTCCTCTGCCGTCAAGTCCCCATAGCCACCGGTGAAGGCGAGACCACCGCGCAGCTTGAAGCGGATTTCGGTGTCGCTCACCTGTTCCAGTTCTTCTGCCGCATCCAGTTCCCATTCGGTCGAGCCCGGCTTGAAGGATATCAGTCCCTGCTGCACCGACCAGATGACGTTGAGGTCAATCGGACCTGAGCGATTGGCCGGATCGAGGTTCGAGAGATCCTTTTCAACACGCACGGTGATCTTTGTGCGATCGGCGCCGGCAAAGGCCGGATGGACGGCACCAAGCGCAACGATCGTCGCGACGGATGCGCCGCCGACAAGTACCTGCCGGCGCGTAGGATTGAATGTCATGGCCTGTCCTCCAGGATTGGCGCTTCCCGAGGCAAGGGCAGCGCGTCAATTCGATGGACGCATTAAAGCCAATAATATATAAATTACATAGAATAAATATTTTACGTTTCGGCCTTCTGACGTAACCAGTTTTCCGTTTTTCAGCGCCGTCTTGCAAAGACATGCGGCGCGGGTTCCGGTGCAGTCCGCTTATATTCGGGGTTGAATTCTATTGCTTTTTTCGCCTTCCGGGTAACACGACATGTCCAATTCGCGGTCTTCAGAAGACCTTCCGTCACAATCTTCCCTCTCCACCGTCACCCGTATTGAGTGGCAGACCGTCGCGCTCGCGCTTGTCATTTATGGCGGCTTTCTTGGGGTTACCTGGTTTTGGCAATCGCTCCCCCTTGCAGTTGTCATCGCGCTCGGCGGATGGCTGATTGCCTGGCATGGAGCGCTGCAACACGAGGTCATCCATGGCCATCCAACCCGAAATCGGAGCATCAACGACGCCATCGGCTGGCCGCCGCTGTCGCTTTGGCTGCCCTACGCGATCTACCGCGAAGGCCACTTGACCCATCACCGCGACGAACATCTGACGGATCCCATAGAGGACCCGGAGTCATCCTATCTCACCCAGGCAGCCTGGGATCGGTTGGGCCGCGTCGGGCGGTCTCTGGCCAGGTGGAACAGTACCTTGTTCGGGCGGCTGACCCTGGGTCCACTGGTCATGATCGTCAGCTTCTTGGCGCAGGAGGCAGCAGTCGTCCTTGAGGGGGACCGAGCCCGCAGGAGCTTCTGGATCCGTCACGCGATCGGCGTAGCCGCCGTCCTGGTCTGGGTCATCGCCGCCTGCGGCATGCCTCTGTGGCTCTACCTCTTCGGCTTTGTCTATGTCGGCGCCGCCCTAACCCGGCTGCGCTCCTATGCGGAGCACCGTTACGCCGATCATCACGACGAGCGCACAGCGATCGTCGAAAACAGCACGCTCTTTGGTTTGTTGTTTCTTTACAACAACCTGCATGTCCTCCACCACCAGCGGCCGGGTGTTCCCTGGTACCGGATCCCGGCGCTTTACCAACGACACAAGCAGACGCTTGTGTTGATCAACGGTGGGCTCATCTATGACGGCTATCTCGACGTGGCGCGCCGCTACTTCTTCAGGCCGCATGACGACCTGCGTCATCCCCTTCACAGAAGCTCGTTGTCAATGATCTCTAACGAGAACCTGTAGAGGAGAGGAGTGCACGATAGCGGCGCCCCGTGGGATTCCAGTGTATGGGAACTGAGCCTCCCATGAGCATCTTCATCAGGTCGGCAAGTTCGGCGCAATCAGCGTCAGCGTTGGGAAATAGGGGCGATAACGGCCGACGTCGCGTGTGAGCAGCGGATATCCGCTGACCGCTGCGTGCGCACCGATGAAGAAATCAGGGAGTATCCCTGACCGCGTTCCGCCTGCTTTGCGGTATCGTGTGAAAACCTTGCTTGCAAGAAAGAGGGCCTCCCGCGGTACCGCCGCCAGCTCCAACCCTGCTTGATCAAGGAAGCCGTCAACGTCTTCGATCCGATCATAGCGGACGGCGAGTTCGGCGTAGACGATGTCGTTGATCCAGATTGCTCCCCCGAGGCTCGCGGCTTCCAGCTGCGCTATCGACCAATCGGCCCAAGTTGGATCATCGGTAACGACGTCGAGAAGGACATTCGTGTCTACGAGTATCACGGCTCGCCACGCGTAAGCGCCATGATCGCGTCAGTGTCGAGGCCCTTGCCCGCATGCCCTCGTAGCTTCGCGAAGCGGCTGGGTGGCTGCTTTTTCGCAGCATGGACGAGGACTACGCTTCCATCGGAGGTGCGTCGAAAGTCTATCTTGCTTCCAGGCACGATACCCAAGAGATCGCGCACCGGTTTGGGAATTGTGATTTGCCCCTTGGCTGTAACTGTCGTTGTCATGGTCTGACCGGAGTAAGGAATGATTTATCGAAGGTATTACGTTTCGTCACGGTTTTCAAAGAATTGGGTTGCCAGTTCGATTCCCTTCAAGGCGAAAGACTTGGTGCTAGGCTCTTCCGGCGAAAGCAGCCCGCGCTTAGTGCGATACCCGAAAGCTCAGGCTGGGGCCGATTGGGGTGGCACGTGAAGGGTCACTTGGTTGCGTCCATTCTTCTTTGCCGCGTACAACGCGTCGTCCGCTTGCCGTTGCAGGGCTTCAAATGAGCCGCCCTCATGGCCGTGTTTCAGGACCGCAAGTCCAATGCTGACCGTGACATAGGCGCCGACGGTCGATCTGGGATTCGGCAAGGACGCAGCCTCGACGCGCCGTCGAATACGTTCGGCCACCGACACGCCATCCTCCTCATTGGCGTCCTGCAGGAGGACCAGGAACTCTTCGCCGCCATAGCGCGCGACCTGATCGCGTTCGTCGCGCATGCTGCTCTGGATGATGCCTGCGACCTTGACCAGACACCGGTCGCCTTCCGAGTGTCCGAGGCTGTCGTTGAGCTGCTTGAAGTGGTCGATATCGCACATGAGTATCGCCGCACCTTTAGTCTGCGCGACGCCGCTGCTCCACACATGATTGAGCGTTTCCACCATCCAGCGCCGATTTGCGATGCCGGTGAGGGGATCGGTTCGTGCAAGTAGCTCGAGCCGCGAATTTGCGTCCGTCAAATCGGCAAGGCGAGACCGATCGCGCAGTTCAAGCAGGAAAGTCTTGTGCGCCAGGATGCCGGCCGTCCGGCGCGCAACGACGGTCGCAATCACGCCGCTTGCGAAAAAGAGGGCGCCCGCCAGAGCATTCTCGGCGGCGATATCCGGGTTTTGCACTTGAAAGACGAGATAGAGGCCGAGCGCGTAGGCGGCGATTGCCATCGACCACTCGAGCGGAACCGGGAAAATGATGATCGCGGTCACGGCGACAAAGAGCATGATCGTCAGATGTCGTTCGTAGTATTCACCGCCCGTGTTGACGCCGACCAGTGCGACTGAAAGCAGAATGAAGAAGACGCCAATGTGGAGCGCTAACGCCTCCATCTCTAGCCCGCGCGGCTTCATGAAAACGATCGCCGTGACGATGGCTGCAGGTGGCAGGATCGATGCTGGGAGAAGCATCTTCATGACGGCTTCAGACGGTAGCAGGGCCGCATTTACAGCCAGCGTCAGGACATCGAGAACGACCACCCAGACCATCCACGCGCGAATGATCTTCGACGTTTGTGGCCACGACCGCATCCGGAAGAGGCGGGAAAGCTCCGCGTTCAGACGGATGTCGCGCGTTCGTCCGGCAAGCAGGCGGTCGACTTCGTTGACAACCGTGGGCGCCAATCGCTGAGGGCCTGTTTGTGTTGAAACACCGCTTGCGCGGGAAACGCCTGATGCTCGATGCGTATCCATGATTTGGCAATGTAGGGGCGGTCGTGTCGATGGCAAGAACGAGCTGTCGGCCTGCGCGCGACCTTGCCGATCTGGCTTAACGACCTGTGTCGATGCGATCATCGCGCATGGCGGCGTCTCAGATCGGCACACGTCCGTCGACTTGAGAGCTATCGGCCTGCATGGATTGGGCAGCTATCGCTGAGGCTCAGGAGGATAAGCGCGTTTCAATCCAATCGCCTCCGCCACAATAACGCCTGTGGTTTCAGCGACCCGTTCAAGCTGCTCAATAGTCGGATTGATGTGCTCTCCCGGTGGCCGGCGGAACATCGTGAGATGCGCCCGCAGGAAGTTTCGTTCTGGTGGAAAATGTGTTCGTCTCAATGGACGGACGGCTCCAGATCGCTTTCCCAAATTTGGGCTGGCAGTATGGGAGGGTGACGCGTCTCCAACGATGGGTTGCTGGCTGATGCTGATCACTAGTCGGTGCAGATTCTCAATCTCACGTCTTCGCAAAGGGTTTAAAGTTCGTGATCGGCGTGCCATCCCGGCGACGAAGGCTGCTTGCGTCCGACGATATCTGTTGCGCACTTTCGTGCCCTTGTGGCGACGGGTTTTCGGTCTACATTTAGATGATCGATGGAGGCTGACATGCGCTTCGCAACCCGCTTTGCCTTTGCCGTGACTGTCGCATTGCTCCTTGGCAGCACCGCGTACGCGTCCGTATCCGTCGACTTTGTGCACCCGGAGAAATTCCGGGATCCCGATTTCCGCAGCTTCAGCGAGCGCAATCGACTGATCTCCGAGTTCCGCGGCTATTTCGAGACGCTTGCGGGCCGCTACTTGAAGAAGGGGCAGGCGCTTCGCATCGACGTCCTCGATGTCACGCTCGCCGGTCAGTACGAACCCTGGCGGCCCTATTTCGACGACGTGCGCATCCTTCGCGATTCAACCCCGCCGAGGTTCAAGCTTCGCTACAAGTTAACTGAAGGGGGACGCGTGTTGGCGCAGGGAGAAGAGGTGGTTAGTGACCTCAACTATCTCTGGACGTCGTCGGCCCGTACGGCGATGGAACGACACCCCTATGAAAAGGAAATGTTGCGCGACTGGTTCCGCAAGCGCCTCGTTAAGCTTCAGCCTGCACGACACTGACGATGGATACGGGATGGTTGCCCCGCAGCACGTGCGTTCGGATGGTGAACTTGACTTGCGCCTTGTGCCTTGAATGCTGCCTCCCCTGGAGAGTGCAAGATAAACCTTGACTGTCCTGCGAAGGTTATCTTGACGCCCGCGGAAAGTGTGGCGAAAACGTGTCCGGGCTGGGGAACCGTTCAACTCGCGGGTCATCTGCGCGACGTCCTTGCGGCAAGGAGGTACCGCGTGAGGCGCAAGGAGTACGCAGGCGGCACTGACTATCTTGTCTGGCGCGGTGCCATTTCCGACGGGGTGGACATCCGGTTCGGACATTAGACGAGCGTAGGAAGGCCGGCTTGCCACGCCCAGATAAATATGACAATTAGAGTCAACTTACGATCTGAGGTGACGGTGTCAGCGCCAGTGCATTACCCTGCCCGTCAAGGCATCCGACACCTGAAGAGGAAGAGCTGATCGAAAAATGGGTTTCTGGCATTCAATGTCCTGGAGAACCGAAGGCATCCGGGTCACGGCACCAGTCCAATGGCGCCAGTATGATGGGATTGTCAGCGTTCTCTGGGAGGCGGAAAGCCAGGCCGGTGCCAGCGGCTATTACCTCGCGGACGATCCGCGTATCATGTTCTTCTTCAACGACGTCTCGCCGAACGTTCGCATCTCGAATCTGGACAACGATCTGACGAGGAATTCGCGCCCCATGGCGCGCGCCGTATATGTTCCAGCCGGTATCCCCTTGTGGACCGGCAGCCGGAGGGCACACAGCTTCTCCCACCTCAACCTGCACCTCCATAAGGATCGGGTGTTGCGCTATCTGGCTCCTTCGGTCGGGAGTTCTGTAGCGCAGTCGGCGTTGCGCCGCCCGGTCGAGCTTCAAAACGTGGCCGCAATCGACGCTCTGGCGAAACTGCTGGCCGACGAGATCAGGAACCCCTCCAAGCATGAAGTCTATGCCGAAAGCCTGATAGGAAGCATCGTCGCCGGGCTTCTGGATATTCCGGCCAATCGTGAGGAAAGGGCCGACGGCAGGCTGACGCAGGCGCAGATGAACCGGCTCGTCTCGCATGTCGACGCGCTTGGTGACTATCGCATGTCGGTCGCCGATATGGCTGCCGTCGTCGGTCTATCGGAAAGCTGGTTTGCAAATGTCTTCAAGCAAACAACCGGTACCACTCCATGGCAGTGGCAGCTCTCAAAGCGTATCGAGCTATCGAAGCAGTTGCTCGGTGAAAGTGATCTTCCGGTCGCCAGCATCGCCGCCCAGCTCGGCTTTTCCGATCAGGCACATCTGACGAAAGTCTTCCGCCAGATCGTTGGCGAAACGCCGGCGGCTTGGCGGCGGATGCAGCAATTCCGGCAATCGTGAGGATCCCGCCCGGCATATCGCGGGCGGGATGACCCATGTCTACCAAGTCTGGCGCAGCGTCGCGAGTATGCTGCGTCCCGGATTGTAGTACACCGCGCCGGTGTCCTTGCTCGCCACGTGTTTCTCGTCGAACACATTGTTGACGTTCAGCTGGAATGTCGTGTTTTCCTGGACCTTGTAGGTGAAGGCCGCGTCGAACACGACTGCGCTGTCCGATGACGTCGTGTTGGTGATGTTGGTGTAGTAGGCGTCCGTAAAGCGAGCCCCGAGCCCGAACATCATGTCGCCGCGCGCACCTTCGCCTTCCAGCGTGTAGGTACCCCACACCGAAGCGATGTTTTTGGGAACGCGCATCAGGCGGTTGCCGTCATTGGCGCCGCCGGGTTCTTCGATCTTGGAATCGATGTAGCTATAGGCGGCAATCACGCTGATGTTGTCTGTCACCTCCGCCTTGGCTTCGAGTTCGAAACCGCGATGTCGGACCTTGTCGACCGTTTGCGGCAGATAGGTGACCTGGTCGAAGACGGTGATGTTGCCCTTCGTCAGATCGTAGACGGATGCGGTGAACAAGGCCGGAAATGCGTCCGGGCGATACTTGATGCCAACCTCATACTGCTTTCCCGTTGTCGGATCGCTGCCCACAGCGGGCGGTGCCGCCGACTCGGCGTAGCTGATATAGGGGGCCAGCTCCTCGGTGATCTTGTAGCTCGCACCAACGCGCGTTGTGAATTCGCTATGGTTGCCACTCCGTGTGGTTCCTGCAAGCAGGTTTGTCTCGCTGAGATCCAGCCAATCGTTGCGCAAGCCGACGCTGACCGTCAGCTTGTCGAAGAAGGTCAAGTCCTGCTGTAGATAGATGGCGTTGGTCTGCTGGTCGTTGTTGGTCTTGGCATAGGGGGACATCGCGCCAGGTCCACCCAAATAAACAGGGTTCTCCCAATCGATCGACGGTGCGGGCGTATAGAAATTGGCGCTGTCCGCAGAGTACTTGTTGTAGTCGGCGCCGAATAGAGTGCGGCTCTCGACATTGTCGAAACCTGCCTCGTACATGAGGTGTGCGTCGATTACGAATTGTTCGGTCGATTTGTCGTTTCCGAAGAAATAGCGGCCGGCCACGGTCGACCCGTTCGTCGGTGTGCTGCCGATATAGGCGCTGCCGAACCCGTCGTTCAGGTTGCTGTAGCGCGCATTCGAGCTGAAACTGAGGCCATTGCCGAAATCGTGGTCGAAGAGGACACTATAGGTGTTGCGGTTCGTTTCGGTGAAATAATAGTCCGGCTCGCCGAAAAACATGTCCCTGTCGAAATCGGTACCGAGCGGATGGCCGCCGCTGCCGGGCACGCCATCCTTGTCGAGATGATCGAAGACAAATGTCAGGCTCGTGGCGTCGGTGGGGCGCCAGGTCAGGCCACCCATGATGAAGTTCTCGTCATCCTGCGAATAGTCGTACTCAGCATCCGAGCGCTGGAACTTGCCGGTCAGGCGATAGGACAGTGTGTCGTCCGCGGTGAGGTTGTCACCGAAATCGAAACCCAGTTCCTTATGCGCGAACGAGCCGCCCGTGCCGTAGACCTCACCGAAACGATCGCTCTTCGGTGTCTTCGTGACATAGTTGACCGATCCGCCCGGCTCCGCCGCTCCGAAGCTCGAGGAACTCGCGCCTTTCAACACCTCGATGCGTTCGAACGCGTAGGGTTCTTCCCGAACCCCGGCAAAAGTTCTGCCGATGGCCAGGCCGTCGCGATAAGTGTACGGCGTGAAACCGCGAATGTCGAAATAGTCGAAGCGGTCGTCAGAACCATAAAAGTCGGTCACCACGCCGGCCGTGTACTGCACGACCTGCTCGACCGTGTCTGCGCCGCGCTCTTCAATTTCCTTTGAGGTAATGACGGAAACCGAGGCGGGCGCGACAAGGATATCGGTCGGCATCTTGCCGACGCCGGTGGTTTCCGTGGCGACGATCGATTTCGAATCGCCATCGGTGTTCAGCACGCTGCCGCCCCTCGTTACTTCGGCGACAATCTTCTCCAGCGTCGTTGCTCCGCCTTGCGTGTCTGCCTCCTGTGCAAACGACAGGGCAGGCGCCAAGGCAAAGAGTGTCGTGCAACCAAGGAGAAGCGCGTTGCGGTAGCGGATCGGCGCCCGCTTCGGGCTGCGGCTTATCTGAATATCCATGTCCATTTTCCAATTGACGTAAACGCTGAAGCGATTGGCCTCATGAATGCCGTTAGAGGTCGCCGAACTGCATCGCGTCTTCCCGTCCGCTGCGCATCGAAGCCGCGCTGGACGTCCCCGTCTTGAAGTCGTTGTCCCACATTGTCGCTATTAACTGGAGCGCTTTTGTCCAGTATTGTATATTTCCCCGGTTTTGTACGATCCTCCGGGAATCTCTGCGCACTTTCCGAAGATCGGCTGCTTTGACGTTGACGTCGGGTAATTAAGCTGAGACTTGGGGTCAACTTTTAATATCGGATGGAGTGGGGCGATGAAGCTAGTTCGTTTCGCCGTGTTGGCGATGATCGCCCTTTGCTGGCCCGGCAGGCACGACCTTGCGTTCGCTGCCGAGAGCGCGACTTATCCCATCACGATCAAGCACGCCTTCGGCACGACGGTCCTGGAAAAGAAGCCGGAGCGGGTCGCAACCGTTGCCTGGGCGAACCACGAAGTACCGCTGGCTCTTGGCATCGTTCCGGTCGGCATGGCGCGGGCCAACTTCGGTGACGATGACGGTGATGGCATTCTGCCATGGGTGGCCGCACGGCTGGACGAGCTCAAGGCTGAAAAACCGGTGCTTTTCGATGAGGGCGATGGCATCGATTTCGAGGCGGTCGCCGCCACGCGACCGGACGTGATCTTGGCGGCCTATTCCGGTCTTAGCCAGGCGGACTATGACACCTTGAGCCAGATTGCACCTGTCATCGCTTATCCGGAGGCTCCCTGGTCAACCGACTGGCGCGAGACGATCCGGTTAAACAGCGCGGGGCTCGGCATGGCTGCTGAAGGGCAAGCGCTGATCGCCAGCATTGAAGCAGACATTGCCCAAACGCTTGGCGGGCATCCGGAGCTCAAGGGCAAAACGGCGATGTTCATCACGCATCTGAGCTCTTGGGACCTCAGCACCGTCAATTTTTACACGACCAACGATACGCGCGTCCGGTTCTTCGCAGATCTCGGGCTCGCGTCGCCGAAAAGCGTGGTGCAGGCGTCGCAGCCTGGAAAGTTCTCAGGTTCGGTCAGCGCCGAAGAGATCGATGCCTTCGACGATGTCGATATTCTCGTGACCTACGGCGACGGATTGCTATTCGATGCTTTGAAAGCCAACGCGCTGATGCTGCACATGCCTGCCGTTGGAGGAGATTCGATCGTCATGCTCGGCAACAACGCGGTCGGCAATGCCGCCAATCCGACGCCTCTGTCGATCAGTTGGGTCCTGAAGGACTACGTGAAGCTGCTGAGCGAGGCAGCCAAGAAGGCGAAATGAAGGCAGGGATCGTCAAGACATCGGACGGGCGTTGGTCGCCGGTTTCCCGTTCCAACCGCATGCGAAGTCTTTGGCTGGCAGCGCTTTTCGCGCTCCTCATCCTCTTGCTTGTCGCCTCTGTCACGGTCGGTACGCGCTATGTCGGGTGGGGAGATATTCTCGCGGCGCTGGCCGGAGCGCAAGACAACATCGGTCGTGCATCAGTCGCCTTGCGCATCCCTCGGACCTTGCTGGCACTGTTGGCCGGCGGTGCCCTCGGCCTGGCCGGAGCGATCATGCAAGGCGTGACCCGCAATCCGCTTGCCGACCCCGGCATCCTCGGGGTCAACATGGGCGCATCTCTTGCTGTCGTCGTCGGCGTCGCCTGGTTCGGGATGTCGTCGCTCTATGCGTATATCTGGGTGGCGATCCTGGGTGCGGGGTGTGCCGCGATCTTCGTCTACACCATAGGTTCGCTCGGCAGGGGCGGCGCAACACCTCTCAAGATGGCGCTCGCGGGTGCAGCAACGTCGGTCGCGTTTGCGTCCTTGGTTATCGCCATCGTTCTGCCCCGTGGCGACATCGCGGGCGGTGTTCATTCCTGGCAGATTGGTGGTGTCGGTGGCGCGACTTACGATCGCATCCTTCCCGTCTTGCCGTTTCTGCTCACAGGTTTCCTGATCAGCCTGTTGTCGGCCAGAAAACTCAACTCTCTTGCGCTCGGCGACGAGCTTGCAACCGGCCTTGGTGAAAGCGTTGCAACCGCACGCGCCGTCGCCTCCATCGGCGCCATCCTTCTGTGTGGCGCCACGACCGCCGTGTGCGGGCCGATCGGCTTTCTCGGCCTGGTCGTGCCGCATGCCTGCCGCATGCTGATCGGCGTCGACCATCGATGGCTGCTGCCTTTTTCGACGCTTGCAGGCGCGTGCCTCCTGCTTGCTGCGGATGTTGTCGGGCGCATCGTCGCGCGCCCGGCGGAGATCGACGTCGGCATCGTCACCGCGCTGATCGGTGCGCCTTTTTTCATCTGGATCGTCCGGCGCCAGCGCGTGAGGGAACTGTGACAACTTCCTCGTCCACCTCTGATGTCGTCATCGCACACCGTCGCAAGCGCGCGCTCAGGCATACGTTCATTCTTGCCGTGTTGCTGGCCCTGGTCGTAGCGATCTTCTCCGTCACCTTGTCGGTTGGGCAATCCATCACACCCCCGGGCGATGTCTTGCGGGTGTTGATGGGGGAAACGGTTCCTGGCGTATCCTTCACGGTGGGACAACTGAGGTTGCCGCGCGCGGTGATGTCGGTTCTTGCAGGCTTGTGCTTCGGACTGGGCGGCGTTGCGTTTCAGGTCATGTTACGCAATCCGCTCGCTAGCCCGGATATCATTGGGATCAGTTCCGGGGCGGGGGCGGCTGCCGTTTTCGCCATTGTCGTCCTGTCGGTGAACGGACCGATGGTCTCGGTCATCGCCGTTGTCGCGGGCCTGGGGGTTGCTCTGCTCGTCTATGGCTTTTCCTTCAAGCACGGCGTCGCCGGTACCCGGCTGATCCTCGTCGGTATCGGCGTCTCCGCCATGCTTCAAAGTGTCATCGCCTACATTTTGCAGTCAGCACCGGCCTGGAACTTACAGGAAGCGATGCGTTGGCTGACCGGCAGCGTCAACGGGGCTCAGCTCGGCCAGGCGCTGCCGCTCCTGCTCGCCCTCCTCTTCTTCGGCGGGCTACTGCTCGTTAGCGGTCGCGATCTTGAGACGCTGCGCCTTGGCGACGAAATGGCGGCCGCCCTTGGAACGAGGGTGTTGCGGACGCGGATGCTGGTGATTGTAGCTGCGGTCGGCCTGATCGCGTCGGCGACCGCCGCGACGGGGCCCATTGCTTTCGTCGCGTTCCTGTCAGGACCGATCGCCGGCCGGATCGTACGAAACGACGGCTCGCTGCTGATACCGTCTGCGCTGACCGGCGCCGTTCTGGTGCTTACGGCCGACTATGTCGGTCAGCACCTTCTGCCGGGCCGCTACCCAGTTGGGGTCGTAACCGGAGCACTTGGAGCGCCTTACCTCCTTTACCTCATCGTTCGCATCAATCGGATCGGAGGGTCATTATGACCGATCATCTGCTCGTCGCCAGCGGATTGACGGCCGGCTACGACAACACCGAAATCCTGCGCGGGCTCGACCTCACCATTCCCCCGGGTAAGATCACGGTGATCGTTGGCGCCAATGCCTGTGGCAAGTCCACATTTCTTCGCACGCTCTCGCGATTGATCGCGCCCAGCGAAGGCCAGGTTCTGCTTGACGGCAAGTCCATCCACCGGACGCCGTCGCGCGAGCTCGCCCGCACGCTGGGACTTCTGCCGCAATCGCCGATCGCCCCGGAGGGTATCACCGTGGCCGACCTCGTCAGCAGGGGACGGCATCCGCATCAAAGCCTGTTTTCCCGATGGACGCGACGGGACGACGAGGCGGTCGACAGCGCACTTGCGGTAACAAAGACAGTTGATCTTGCCGAACGGCCGATCGACGAGCTCTCAGGCGGCCAGAGGCAGCGCGTCTGGATTGCGATGGCCCTCGCACAGCAGACCGACATCCTGCTGCTCGATGAACCGACGACCTTTCTCGACATCAACCATCAGATCGAAGTGCTCGATCTGCTGACCGATCTCAACGGTACGCGTGGCACGACGGTCGTCATGGTGCTGCACGATCTCAACCTTGCTGCCCGCTATGCCGACCATCTCGTGGCGATTGCTGGTGGGCGTGTGCATGTTTCGGGCACGCCGGAAGAGGTGCTTACCGAAGAGACCGTACGGCAGGTTTTCGGGCTCGAAAGCCTCGTCATCAGTGACCCGACTTCAGGGCGGCCGATCATGCTACCGATCGGGCGACACCGGATGGCCGCCATCGGCGGCATGGGTGATGCATCACAAAAGGAGAGCGCATGAACGGGGCTAATTTCAAGCTTTCCGGTATAGCCGTCCCCGTCAGTCCGGCCGACATGCTCGAGGAGATCTGTGAGCATTTTGTCGAGCATGCCGAGGTCGAACGGAAAGACGACCTTGCGGTATTGCGAAGCAAGCTCGGCGTCGCCCGCATCAGGATTGAAAACGCACAGCTGCAGATCGAGCTCGACTGCCCGACGCGCGAAACGCTGCACATGAGCCGCACGATCCTGGCGGAACATCTTTTCTATTTTGCCGAAGACCAGCCGTTCGAATTGACCTGGTCGGAGCCAACTTCTCTTTCGGCGCTTCCGAACCTCCACGAGGTAACCGTCGTTTCCGCACACGATGTCACGCCGCATATGCGTCGCGTGATTTTTTCCTGCACCAATGTGACGCCTTTCGTGCATGGCGATATGCACGTCCGCCTGTTGGTGCCGCCGAAGGGCAAACCGCCGGTCTGGCCCGGCTTCCGGGAAGACGGCCGTATCGCTTGGCCGGAGGGTGAGAACGCGCTGCTTGTCCGGGTCTATACCATCCGCGGCGTCGATTGCGATCAGGGCGAGTTGTGGATCGATTTCCTGCAACACCCAGCTCCCGGCATATCGACACCAGGTGCGGATTTTGCCCGCGACGCACGACCTGGTGATGTCGCCGCCCTGCTTGGCCCGGGCGCAGGCGGACTGCCGGAGGCGCGGTCCATTTTGCTGATCGGGGACGAGAGCGCGCTGCCAGCTATAGCGAGGATTGCGGCGGAGGCTCCTGCTGGAACCAATTTGCGTGCCATCATCGAGGTTGAGGACAAGGCGGAAGAGCAGCCGCTTCAAACCGATGGCGTGCTCAATGTGCACTGGTTGCACCGGGTGAGCTACCCGAACGGCGCCGCCGATGTTCTCGTGTCCGAGGCGAAAGCAGCAATTGAGCGGGCCAACGACGAGACGTTTGTCTGGGTTGCCTGCGAAAAGACGGATGTACGAACGATCAAGACATTTCTCAAAGCGCGGAAACATGATCGCAGGATGATGTATGTTGCCTGGTACTGGGAACGCGATGTGGACAACGCATGACGTACTGATGGGACGCTGTTCTTTCTGTGGGCGAAGGATCTCCGGCGCGACTGGTAACGGAACCATCCCACTAGGCGTCGCCTGCAGATGAGAACAGATACGCAAGGTCGTTTCGAAGGAGCTATCGGCCGTGATCAAGCTTGAGAAGGTGCGCGATCTCGACATCGATGTGGGCTCGGCTTCCCGTTCCTTGCACCTAAGTGCTGCAAGCGGGCTGCAATGCCTGGGTGCGGCGCTCTATGTGATCGCGGACGACGAACTTCACCTTGGAGTGTTTCCGGTTGCTGGCTCAGGTCGAGGTCGCTTGATCCGTCTGTTTGACGGCGAACTGCCCGAGACGAAGGGCGACCGCAAGAAACGCAAGCCCGATTTGGAAGCGCTGACCGTTCTCCCGCCTTTCTGCGACCTTTCGTATGGGGCGCTCTTTGCGATCGGTTCTGGATCGCGGCCCAATCGTAAAAAAGGCGTTCTGCTCGGTCTCGATGCGCAGGGCGCCATCTCCACACTTCCCAAAAACGTTGATCTCTCATTCATTCTCGATCCGCTCGCGGGGGAATTTGGCGAGCTCAACATCGAAGGCGCAGTGGTTGTCGGTGAAGAACTTCGCTTGCTTCAGCGCGGCAACAAGCGCCGCAATGACAATGCCATCGCTCGCTACCCGCTGCGTGCGGTGCTCAACGCGCTTTCGAACGATCAAGTTGATCCGCTGGGACCCTCAGCGGTCGATCGCTTCGATCTGGGCGCCATCCAGGGAACGCCCTTCGGTTTTACGGATGCGGCAGCCTTGCCCAATGGAGACATGGTCTTCAGTGCCGTGGCCGAGAATACGGAGAACGCCTATCTTGACGGTCCGTGTCTTGGTGCGGGCATTGGAATTGTCGACGAACGAGGCATCCTTGTTGCCTTTGATCTACTCGAATACCCGCACAAGATAGAGGGCATACTTGCGACCGAGGGCGACAGGGTTGTGGAACTTCTTCTTGTGACGGATGCCGACAACCCCGATATCCCTGCGGGTCTGTTTTCAACACAGATCGCCCGGTAGTGGACTGACGCTCTCGCCATCGCGACGGCGTGCCCTCATTTGTTTGCCGCCTCAGTCGGCGACCGAAAAGGCGTTAAGTTTCCAATCCGTTCATCAACGAATTCGGGAAGGAGATCGGCATCTCTGGCATCCGTTTCGATCGCCAAACCTTGCTCGCCCTGCCTTTGCTGTGGCAGGGCTTGCTAGCCTCAAGTTGCCTGCCCGTGCCGCGGGCCTTGCCTTGACCCCCTCGATGCGCGGGTGAGCCAACAACTACATGCCCGGCGCTCCGATCGTCGAGCGCATCGGCGGCGGCGGCTTCTGGATGTCGGCACGCAGCGCACCAGCCTCGCCTACACCATTCGGCGGCGCGGGCGCCAGCGAGTGGAAAGCCTTCGCCGCAAAGGGTCTCGATCTATCGACATCGATACCTACCCGTTTGCTTGCGCTACAATAGCGTCCATGCAACGGTGATGCCTGCGTGCGCACGGATCCTCGTCGCGTTTGATCGCAATCGTGCACCACAGAAACGGGCGTGCCCATGTCCAGAAATTCAATTGTAAGGGGCGAGCTTGGTGGGCATATGTCGACAGCCAGGCGAAGTCGCATCCACGGCACAGACGAGGCCGGTCCCACCGCGTCCACGGGGCTTCCTGTCGTCGGCATCGGCGCATCGGCCGGCGGCATCGAGGCGTTGGGCAGTTTTTTCGACGCCATGCCGGTGGACAGCGGCTGTGCGTTCGTCGTCGTGCTACATCTCGATCCGAAGCGCGAAAGCGAGATGGCCCGCATTCTGGGCACCCACACCAAAATGCCTGTGGTGCAGGTCGAGGGCGCAGTGGAGCTGGCGCCAGACCGCGTCTATGTCATCGCGCCCGACACGGATCTGAAGCTGGACGCCGAAGGCCTGAAAGTCTCACCGCCGGCGGAGCCTCGTGGGCAGCGGCATCCGGTCGACGTGCTGTTTGCGTCAATCGCGGCAGAACGCCATGAGCGCTCGGTTGCGATCGTGCTTTCGGGGACCGGAAGTGACGGTACCGAAGGCTTGAAGGAAATCCGAGCCGAGGGCGGGATGAGCCTGGTGCAATCGCCAGAGACAGCCAAATTCGATGGTATGCCGCGAAGCGCGATCGGGGCAGGGCTTGCCGACCACGTGCTGGCCGCCGAGGAGATGCCGGCAATCCTGGTTGCCTATCTCAACCATGGTTACGTTTCAGACCCCACCGGGGCGGAGCCCGCCCATGTGGCTGGGGAAGCGGCTATCGAGCAGATCCTGAATGTCGTGCGCGCTCGAAACGGGCACGACTTCGGCAACTACAAGCGCAACACGCTGAGGCGGCGTATATATCGCCGCATGGGGCTGAGAAACATCAACACACCGTTAGACTATGTCAACGATCTGCGAGCAAACGCCGACGAGGCCGCCGCGTTGGCGGCGGACCTGATGATCAGCGTGACCGAGTTCTTTCGCGATCCCGAAGCGTGGAAGACGCTCGCCACCCTGGTGATCGCGCCACTTGTTGCATAACGCGAGAGCGGCGCCGAGATCCGTGTCTGGGTGCCGGCATGCGCGACGGGAGAGGAGGCCTATTCCGCCGCCATGCTGATAACCGAGCAGGCGCAGCTTGCCGGCAAGCGGTTCGACCTGAAGGTCTTCGCCACCGACGCGTTGGAAGAGAATTTGGGTAAAGCGCGTGACGGGATCTACCCCGCAGCAGCACTCGCAGACTTTCCGCCCGAACGTATCCGCCGTTTCTTCGAAAAGCTCGACGGTTCCTTCCAGGTGAGAAAGGAGCTTCGCGACACGGTCGTATTTGCCAAACAGAACCTGCTTCGCGATCCGCCGTTCTCGCGGCTCGACCTCATTTCCTGTCGCAATTTCCTGATCTACCTGGAACCGGAAGCCCAGCAACGCGTCATCGCCCAACATCATTTCGCGCTGCGTCCGGGCGGCCATCTGTTTCTCGGCAACGCCGAGACGATCGGACGGCACGACGAACTGTTCGACACCGTTTCGAAGAAGTGGCGCATTTATAATCGTACCGGACCAACCCGCCACGATCTGATCGACTATCGGCCTCTACGCGGATCGGCTGGCGCGGGAACCGCAGGCGAGCCGCGCCCGACACCATCGGAAACGGCCACTCTGGCCGAAATTGCGCGTCGGGCACTCCTGGAGCGGTACGCGCCTGCGTCGGTGCTTATCGATCAGAAAGGCCGTGTCCTCTATTTTCATGGGTCGACCCGCGACTACCTGGAGCAGCCTTCGGGAGAGCCCACCAGAGACCTTCTAGCAATGACGCGGGACGGACTGGGTCTCAAGCTGCGCGTTGCGCTAAGGGAAGCAACGAAAACCGACACGTCGGTCACGGTTCATGCGCGAGTGCGGCAAAACGGATCGTCGCGAAGGGTCGCCGTCAGCGTTATGCCGCTGCCGGTGCAGCCACAGAGCGGCAAACTGGTCCTCGTGAGCTTCGCGCCGGATGAAACTCCTGCTGCGTCCGGCGACCCACCCGCCCGCGACGTTTTTGAAACGACGTCCGGCGAGCGCGCGCTGCAGGAAGAACTGACGTCGATGCGCGCCGAATTGCGCAACACCATCGACCACCTCGAAATCGCTAACGAGGAATTGAAGGCTTCAAACGAGGAAGCGATCTCGATGAACGAGGAGCTTCAGTCGACCAATGAGGAACTCGAAACCTCCAAGGAAGAACTGCAGCCCTTTAATGAGGAGCTGAACACCGTCAACAGCCAGCTTCAGCACAAGATCTCGGAGCTTGAGCGCACCACCAATGATCTGAACAACCTTCTGGCAGGCTCGGAAACGGCAACGCTGTTTCTTAACGACAAGTTAGCAATCACCTGGTTCGCACCGGCGATGAAGGAACTCTTCGACCTCGTTTCGTCCGACATCGGTCGGCCGATCGCCCATTTTGCACGCAAGTTCTCAGACGAGAACCTGCTCGATGACGCGCAGACGGTGCTCAACAAACTCACGACAATCGAGGCCGAAGTTCGCGCTGACACCGGGCGGTGGTACCTCCGGCGTATGCTGCCTTACCGCACCCAAGACAACCGCATCGCCGGGGTCGTGATCACGTTCAGCGATATCACTGAGCGAAGGGCGGCCGCCAAGGCCGTTGACGAGGCGCGTCTCTACGCCGAGGCGATCGTCAGGACGGTGCGGCAGCCTCTCCTCGTTCTCGACGCCGAGCTGCGGGTGATCTCGGCCAATCCTGCCTTCTACGATCTGTTCAAGGTTTCGCGCAAAGATACAGAGGGCAGGCTGCTCTACGCGCTCGGCAACGGGCAGTGGGACATTCCGGCGCTGCGGACACTGCTTGAGGAAGTGCTGTTGAAGGACCAGGAGGTCTCCGACTACGAGGTCGAGCACGATTTCCGCAATATCGGCCAGCGCAGCATGGTGCTCAATGCCCGCAAGCTCTCGGAAGGCGGCGGCCGCGATGAACTGATCTTATTCGCCATCGAAGACATCACCGCACGCCGACAGGCGGATGGTGCGATTCGCGCCAGCGAACAACGTCTGAAGGATCTCATCGAGTCGCTACCAGGCGCCATTTATACCACCGACGCCCAGGGCCGGATCACCTCCTACAACCCGGCTGCCGTTGAGCTCTGGGGACGCGAACCAGAGCTGGGAGCAGATGCCTGGTGCGGCTCCTGGCGTCTCTATCGAACCGACGGCACGCTCTTGCCGCATGATGAGTGCCCCATGGCGGTCGCCCTGAGAGAGAAAAGGCCGATGCAGGGTGCCGAAGCGGTCGCTGAGCGACCGGACGGCGTCCGCGTGCCGTTTCTCGCCTATCCGACGCCACTGCGCGATGCATCAGGCAAGGTCATCGGAGCTGTGAACATGCTGGTGGACATCAGCGAGCGCAAGCAGGCCGAAGCCGTGGCGCAACGCCTCGCCGCGATCGTCGAGTCATCGGACGATGCGATCATCAGCAAGTCGCTCGAGGGCACCGTCAAGAGCTGGAACATCGGCGCAGAGCGGTTGTTCGGCTACAATGCCGATGAAATTGTTGGCCAATCGATCATGACCCTGGTTCCGCCGGACCGCCATGACGAGGAGCTGGATATCCTGGAGCGTGTCCGAAAGGGAGAACACATTCAACACTATGAGACACTGCGCCAGCGTAAGGACGGGAGCGAGATCTGGGTTTCGTTGACGGTATCACCGCTCAGGGATGCTTTGGGCGTTGTCACAGGCGCTTCGACCATCGCGCGAGACATGACCGAGCGCCGGCGCGCGGACGAACACCGCAAAACGCTAATGGGAGAGCTCAACCACCGCGTCAAGAACACGATGGCCGTCATTCAATCCATCGCCGCCCAGACGCTGGGACACGCATCGACGCTGGAGGAAGCTCGGGAGGCTTTCGGCTCGCGGTTGATCAATCTCTCCAAGGCGCATGACTTGCTGACGCGAGAGAGCTGGCAGAGCGCGGACCTTCGTGAAATCGTCGCTGATACGGTGAGGCCCCATGCCGGGGGAGAAAACCGCTTCCAGATCGAAGGCCCGAGTATCCGGCTTTCACCAGGCGCCGCATTGGCGGTTGCCATGGCACTTCACGAACTCAGCACGAATGCCGCGAAATATGGCGCGCTGACCTCGGAGGAGGGGAAAGTCTCGATTGCCTGGCAACTCCAGGGCAACAGGGACGAGCGGCGATTCCTTCTGCGTTGGAAGGAGAGTGGCGGTCCCCCGGTTGTTCAGCCAAAACGCAAGGGCTTTGGCTCCCTCCTGATTGAACGGGCGCTGGCTTTGGAACTTCGAGGCGAGGTCCACGTTGGGTACGAGATCAACGGCCTTGAGTGCACGATCATCGCACCGATATCCGCTGGCGAAGAGTTCCCGGGAGGACGACGTGTCCAAGGCGGAGGCGAGGCAGATTCTGATCGTGGAGGATGAAATTCTCCTCTCGATGCATCTTGAAGACCTTCTCACCGGAATGGGGCATCGTGTGGTCGCTTGCGTCGCGCATCTTCAAGAAGCGTTGCGGGCCGCAACTCAGACGAATATCGATTTTGCGTTTCTTGACATTAACTTAGGAGGAGATCTCTCCTTCCCTGTGGCCGCCATCCTGCGCCGCCGAAATATCCCGTTCGTATTCGCCACAGCGTACGGAATTGCGGGGCTATCGGATGAGTTTCGTGGCACCCCAATCTTGCAAAAACCCTACGACCCTCGGGAATTGGAGCGGGTGATCGCAGAGGCTTGCGCGATTGTGGGGTGAGGTGGTGGCCAGCCATTGATGCGCCCCGGCGATCGCAAAATATACCCTGCGCGAATGCGGGCGTGCCGAGAACCGTATGGGGTCGAGATGGACACCCAGTCAGCTGCATCCAAAGATTAAAGCTACGATCACTCGGATTACAGTCTGTGCAGTTCGCTTCTGACTACCAGCTCTCCTCGTGCAGTCGGTCGAGCAGGGCGACGACCTCAGCCTGCAAGTCCAGACAAAGCTGCTGAAAATCGTGGATTCGCTCCTCCCGTCGGGGCGCCTCTCGCTGAAGAGCATCGAGTGTCGTTGCCGCCAACGCATATTTTTCGAAGAGGTCGTACAATCCATGATCTTTGACCGATCGCAATCGTTCGCGATGACGGGGCAGCGCCATTGCCAAGCGCGCGCGTCCAAGGTGCACCAAACCCATATCGCCTCCAGGTTACTCGTTTTCGGGCCTACGAACACCCGATACTTCAACCCGCCCAGGATGAGTCGTGGAGAACTCCGATTGTCGCGCATGCCGCTTTGTGAACCAGAGAGCGCACTCCAGGAGGCAAGCCTCGTCGGTGTGGCCGAAACGGAACTCGTCGATCAGGAATCTTGCCAATTGACTGCCTCGATCAGAAATTTTGGGAATTCCTGCTAAAAAGCAGGTTCGTTCAAATACTCGATGCAGCATTTCTACGTCTTTAGGGCCGAGAGTGCAGTCCAGATCATCTGAATGAAAATACATTGGGACCTCCCATGAAGGGTGGCACCACCGTTCGCGATAGGCGAGTGCTTGCACGCAAAGATGGGCCGCGCAACCATCACTTTGGTCCAGAACGTCGGTAGGGCTTGCCTGGTTCCACCTGCGAAATACCCATTTCGGGCTACTCGGGCACGTGATGGAGAGGGGTCTGCAGCGGGTCGAGGGCGGGCGGTTGAGGAGATAAACGACACACGAAATTATGGCGCCAGGGCGAGGGGCGACCAGCCAACTGCCAAGGCGATTAAAAAGCCAGACGCGTGCCTGCCTAAACCGTTGCCGCCCGGTGCTGTCCCAATCGTAGGTCAGTTGAAGGAGCGAAACTTAATCACATCGGCGGAGCATGCACTTCCATTGGGTGAATTGTGGTCCCGAGCTCCATCTGTAGCCTTTGAAGCGTGCGCTCCGCCAGTCCAGACGACCCTGGCGGCGTGCACCAGCCTGCTTGGCCTCTGCCGATCCCGGCAGAGGCTTTTTTCTACCCGCTTCCTCGGCACTATGTCTGCCCGCCGAGGCTTGCGGCACTAGTGACGGGTGATTTCGGACGTGAGCTCCAGGAACCGACCGATCGACCCAAAGGCAAGCGACGATCTCCGACCTCATGGCGTCGTGCGCCCGGTCTTGATGGCCTTCCTAAGTCGATTGTTGTGCTGAAGTTAAATAGCAACTGCGCTTTAATAAACGAAGAGACGTTTTTGTTAATTAACGCGCTCGCTTAGTTAACGATAGAGCAATCGAAGCTGGTTCGAATCCCTTCAAAGGCGGCAGGTTCGTGGCTTGCGAGGCTCTCCGTCGAGGCTCGGTAGGAGATCCAACCTCTCAGGCGATTGTCGCCGATCGAGCCTACCCGTGCGGACAAGAACAAGCAGCTCCCCGCTGAGCGGAGAGAGTTCATGATTTTTGCGTTTGTCGTCGCCTAATGTTCCGTTGGGAACTGACCGCCATGGCAATTTGTGTCCTTGTTACCTTCGAGCGATCGCTTGTTCGTTTGTTCTTTACTGCCAAGCCGAATGTCCACGATGCGCGCATCGCTTTAAGAACCAGGGTGAGAGTTGTGTGGCGGGTTTGGTTCGCAAATGGCGAGCATTGAATGACTAGAGCAACATGGTGAAGTGATGCGGAGTTTTACGCTCGAAAACAACTGTCTCATCAACATCGATGAGAAGAGATCGGCCCACGGCGACATTCGCACGTTGATTGAAGCCGCAAGGCGTGGAGAGGCGGATATCGCCGTTTTGGCTTCGAGCGCATATGAACGTCAGCCCGGTGGCGCACATCTAAAACGATTTGCAGACTTTGAAAGCCGAATGAGCGCGCTCGGACTTGGTCACATCAGCCTCTTGCGGCCGATCGGGCGACACGGTCTTTCATTCCATGGTTTCTCTATTATGAGTGATGAAGCGGCGATTGAGCGCGAACGACTTATCTTCAGAACCCTTTTTCCGACTACGCCAGCACGATGGTCGGACTACGCGGTGAGCTACGGCTTGGACAAAAAGGATCTGTCCAGCGCCGCTGCTTGGCATTGGCGCAATTGCCTGGGCGCTGCTCAGGCGTTCTGGGCACATGAAAATGGCGGGCGCCACGTGTTCGTGACCACCAACGAAGGCTTTGCGCGCCTTCCGAAGAAACTTGAATTTGCCAACGCCGTAATCATGACCCCGACGCAGGCGGTTCAGGTTTTAGCTGGTGACAATCGCCGCATCCCGGTAGCCGGCTTGCGCAGCCAGAGTCGGCCCGTTGCGAACATGGACTTTCTACTGAGGTAGCAACAACTGCCATGGGCCTGCTTGGACAGGCTTTCTCCGCAAGCGATCTTTGCAAAGGCTCTGCGCCACTCAAAGTTGTCTAGCGACTGAACCGCACCTTCGGATCATCGCCCCGTCGCGAGTTTCGTCCGACCTCGGATGAATTGAGGGTTCCTTACGCCCAAGTTCATTCTAGTGTTGGTGACGACCGTTGACCTCGACCCGGACGAGAGCCCTGCCGGCCGACCGCTTACATTCACGTTCTGCCCCAAAACGGTCGCATAATGTATCGACTGGAAGCGACAGTCAGCCGCTCCCTATCCGAAGCCCAGGAGGGATCGATGTTTGGTAAGGGACTTGGTACGTAATCGGCAAGTCAATCCGTCAAGCGAAGAGCGGTTGCTATTCGAAGAACAAAGGCGCAAGGTCCATCCTTCAGTAGCAGATGAAACGGGCGCTACTGCTTGAGGGCTGGATACCCTGGCCCCAAGCAAGGGGACGCCATGTCTTTCCCCGAACGCCACATTTCGCCTTCCGAACGAGCAAAGATGCAGTGGGTCCTGGAAGATTCTGGCTACGACGCCGACCTCCTTGTCCATGACCCGGGGCTCGTTGAGACTGCTTCGTTGCTGGTAACTATGCTGATGCTTGAGGGCGTTCAGTCCCGCTCGGGGCTAGCAGCGCGGCTCGAATGTCGGTTAGGGCGCGCCGGCAAGCACAGGCTACCAATGGGTTATCGGTTGGGGCGCTACGCAATTCAAGGGCTGCCTGTGGAGCTGCAACACCTCCCGAAGTGAGCAACGCGTGGATACGGAAGTGCCATACCGGCGAAGGAGCCGCCGCAATAGCTCCCATTCCCGTAACGACCTAAAGGCTCAATCGGAGAGATTAATTGATGCGCCAGCTATCCTATTTTGCATTGGCTCTCCAAACGAGCGTGCTTCTATATGCGACGTTGTTTGTCACCCCCGGCGCTTATGGCCAGGGTACGGTTCCGGTGCCCGCGAACGCCGAAGCAAATCGGTACGGATCAGGGTGGGAGTGTAATCGTGGCTTTAGAAGAGATGGAGATTCCTGCGTTGGGGTGACGGTTCCCGAGAATGGTTTCCTGACAAAAGAGTCCTACGGCAAGGGCTGGGAGTGTCACTACGGTTTTGCTGAAAGGGGAAGCCAGTGCCGTGCTGTTGAGGTGCCTGCCAACGCCTACCTTGATCCTTATTCTGGTGATCGTTGGCGATGCACGCGCGGCTATCGCCGCAACGATACTGGATGCGACCTTATCCAGGTGCCTGACAATGCATTTCTGACGGACTCAAGTTATACCGAGGGTTGGGAATGTGAGCGTGGTTACCAGGTCGTCGGTGGCAAATGCGTCGCATTGAATGTGCCTGAGCATGCCTACCTGACGACCAGCGGCAATGAATGGCTATGTGACCGCGGCTTTGAAGTGAAAGACCGGGCCTGTGTTGCCGTGAAGGTCCCTGAAAATGCAAGCTTCGCAGACACTTCCTACGGGCAGAAATGGAAATGTCACCGCGGCTTTGAAGCAAAGGGATCCGCCTGCTCAGAAATCAAGCTTCCTGAAAACGCACATCTCGATCGTTCCGGTAACGGGTGGGAATGCAACCAGCCGTACCGGTTCCACAACGGGCGCTGCCGTATGGAGTGATCACACTTGGCAGCCGTCGATGTTTTCACCGGCTCGCCCAGATGTTGTTGGCTTCGACCGCGAGCAAAGGTTTAGCCTAGCCGTGCAATCGCGGTTCACGGCCCTCCTTGATCGGTCAAATGCGGCATAGCGGGGCGGGCATCGACCAAACAAGGATAAAAACGGGAGGACATTGCGTCCCTCCTTCACCTGATACCATCGCGGTTGGGCGTGATGAGGCTTGTGCAAGAAAACGCGTGAGCGCCTTTCGGTCCGCGCTGCAGTACCGCATACGCAGCGACGGCGAATGCCATGGGTGACCGATGAAGGCAACCTCGAACTGGTCAGTGCCGGCACGCACGCCGGACGAGCGTTCGACAGCCGGAGCCTCCCTCAGATCCAACCAAACCGCAAACAGATCGTGAGCAAAACGTTCCCGGCGTCCACCTCCGGCTAAGCTGGTCGCGTGCTCGTCTCGAGGCAAATTCGCAGCGTTCGGATGACGTTGGCGGCGTCGCGGACCAATCGGCGGCCGATCGCTTCAAGAGATTGGATGCAGTAGCGATGACGGATGCCCGGTTATTCAGAAACGTCCACTGACCCCAACCTTTGCACCGGCAGATGTCTCGCCGTCGCCTTCGACGTTGAATAGCAGACCGGTGTCAATCGACCAGCTCTCCGCGGTTTGCAGCGACAGGGCGGCCGAGAACGAACCGAACAGGCCCGCCCCATCAAGGCCGGAGTATCCGAGCGTGCCGCCGAGTTTGGGTGTCAGGATCCTGTCGTTATCGAGGGTGAACGGCCGGGCGATCTCCGCCCCCAGGCTCACCCGCAGCTGCGCTTCGGTAAAACCCTTGAGGTCGACATCGTCGCCGGTGCCATTCCTTACCCCGTAGTCATCGACCGTTTCGGAGAAATAGACGGCCCGCAGCGCCGGCGTAAACACCGTTGCATCATCAAGCTGCCATTGCCCCTTGACCGCCGTGTCCAGCAGAAACCGGCGCGTGTCGAACGTGCCGTCAAAGGGATTTGCGTCGAGGGCATTTGACGAGCCGCCATAGAGCAGGCCCGTATCCCAGAAGATGCCCTTGCCAAGCTCGAAGGAGGCATAGGGACCAGCCAGCCAGCCGTTGCCGGAAAGCTCTGCATCCTCGTCGGTCGGGTCGGTCATCCGGTCGTAATGGAAGGACAGGCCGAGCAGTGCTTTCTCCGACAGCAGATAGTCTGCGCCGAGCGAGACCATGCCAAAGTTGCCCCACTTGCCGTCGTCGTCCTTGCGGCGGTGTATCAGGAATGTGCCGTCGAGCCAGATGTTGAACGGCGATGCTTCGGTCTGGTCAACGCCATCGGCCCTGTCGCGCGCGGCCTCGATCTGGGCAAGGCTGGTGGAAAAGCCAAGCGTGACGCCATCGGTTGAAGGTGCCATACGGGTGGTGACCGCATCTGTTCCCGCCCCCATGCGCCGGCGATCAATCAGGCCTGGCACCTTGATGGTCGAAGCGATCAGGTTCTGCCGCGTTCGCACGAAGTCACGCACGAGCGCGTCGATTTTCGCCGCGTGCCCGAAAGCATCAAAGGCGAGATTGTAGGTCACGGTTCCAGTGTTGGATGTGCCAAGCGCGCTGACCATACGAAAGCCGACGCGCACCTGGCCGGAATAGGCCTTGTTGGGCGTGAACTTCAAGTACCAGCCAACGGGGGGGGCGGCCGAGCCAAGCTGTGCCAACTCGCCCTGGATGATGGACGCCGTCCCGGCCCGGGCGGGCTCGACAAAGGTCGCCTCGGCCGCGATGAAAGGACCGCCGGTAGCGCCGCGATTGAGATATACGTCCGGCGGAGCGGATCCGGCCGGGACATCGACCACCTTGTCAGTGACGGTGATGGCACGGGCTTGGACCTTCACGGAATAGCTCGCCGTTCCCGTTGCACCGTTGCTGTCGCGAACCTCGATCGTGAACGTGTAGCTGCCTCCGGCATCCGCGGAAAGCGGGCCGGTCAGGTGGCCGGTGGAGAGGTTGAGAACCATGCCCTTGGGCAAAGCGCCGGATGCGAGGCGATAGAGCATTGGGCCGGCTCCGCCCGTGGCGGCAATCGGCTGGCTGTAGTCCTCGCCGGCCATGGCGTCCGTGAGCGCTCCAGCGGGTGGGTCGAAGGTGAAATCGACCGGAGCTGGCGCAATCGTGATTGAATAGCGTGCGGTACCCGCAGCGTTGTTGGCATCTGTCGCCGTCACGGTGAAATCGTGGTTTCCGGCCCGGTTTGGAGTGCCGGCGATCGCGCCGGTGGCGCCGTCGAGCGCAAGGCCCGCAGGCAGCTGGCCCGATGTGACGGCAAAACGATAGGGCGCGCTTCCGGCCGAGGCGGTGACGGTGGCGCTGCTATAGGCGGTTCCGGCGATTCCACTCGCCAGCGCGCCAGCTGGAGGCGAGAAGGTGAGCGTCGGTGCTGTTACCGAGATTGCCACTGTCGCGGCGGTCGAGGTGCCGGTGGCGTTGGTGGCGACATAGGTGAAGCTGTCGGTACCGGAATAGCCCGGTGTCGGGGTATAGGTGATCGCAAGGCCGGACGCTGCGGCGATGCCGTGCGCCGGCTGGGCGCCGACCGAAACCATATCCGCTGCGCCGCCGGTGAGGTCGAGCGTGATCGGGTTGGCTGCGGAGTTTGCTGCGACAGTCGCACGCACATCGTTGGCTGTCGGAGCCTGGATGACGATGGCGATCGAGTAGCCTGCGGTTCCCGTTGCGTTGTTGGCGTCGGTCGCCGTCACGGTGAAATTGTAGCTTCCGGCCGTCGTCGGCATCCCCGAGATGCGACCGGTGATGCCATCGAGCGCAAGGCCTGCAGGCAGTGCGCCTGAAGTCACGGCATAGCGATAGGGCGCGGTGCCGGCCGACGCGACGAGGGTGACGTCATAGGCTGTCCCGACGATACCCCCGGTCAACGTGCCCGCTGAGGGCGAGAAGATGAAGGTGGGGGCGGTGACGGTGATCGTCACGGTCGCCGCCGCGGACGTGCCGGTGGCGTTGGTGGCGGTGTAGGTGAAGCTGTCGGAGCCGGAATAGCCCGGTGTCGGGGTGTAGGTGATCGCCAGTCCCGACACCGAAGCCGAGCCATGCGTCGGCTGCGTGCCGATGGCCAGCGCATCGGCGATCCCGCCGCTAAGATTAAGAGGAACCGGGTTCGCCGAGGAGTTTGCCGCGACTGTTGTGCTCACATCGCCGGCGGTTGGTGCCTGGACCGCAATCGCGATCGAGTAGGCTGCCGTCCCCGTGGCATTGTTGGCGTCGGTGGCCGTGACGGTGAAATTGTAGCGTCCGGCGATCGTCGGCGTTCCGGAGATGAGACCGGACGCAGGATCGAGCGTCAGGCCGTCCGGCAGCGTGCCGTTGGCGGCATAGACATAGGGCGCGGTCCCGGCCGATGCAGCGACTGTAACGGCGCTGTAGGCGGTGGCGGCCGTTCCGCCCGCCAGTGCGCCAGCGGGCGGCGAGAAGGTCAGGGTCGGCGCAGAAACGGTTATCGCAACGGTCGCGGCGGCGGACGTGCCGGTGGCGTTCGTAGCGGTATAGGTGAAGCTGTCAGAACCAGAGTACCCAGGCGTCGGGGTGTAGGTGATCGCAAGTCCCGACACCGAAGCCGAGCCATGCGTCGGCTGCGTGCCGATGGCCAGTGCATCGGCGATCCCGCCGCTAAGATTAAGCGGAACCGGGTTCGCCGAGGAGTTTGCCGCGACTGTTGTGCTCACATCGCCGGCGGTTGGTGCCTGGACCGCAATCGCGATCGAGTAGGCTGCCGTCCCCGTGGCATTGTTGGCGTCGGTGGCCGTGACGGTGAAATTGTAGCGTCCGGCGATCGTCGGCGTTCCGGAGATGAGACCGGACGCAGGATCGAGCGTCAGGCCGTCCGGCAGCGTGCCGTTGGCGGCATAGACATAGGGCGCGGTCCCGGCCGATGCAGCGACTGTAACGGCGCTGTAGGCGGTGGCGGCCGTTCCGCCCGCCAGTGCGCCAGCGGGCGGCGAGAAGGTCAGGGTCGGCGCAGAAACGGTTATCGCAGCGGTCGCGGCGGCGGACGTGCCGGTGGCGTTCGTAGCGGTATAGGTGAAGCTGTCAGAACCAGAGTACCCAGGCGTCGGGGTGTAGGTGATCGCAAGTCCCGATACCGAAACCGTGCCGTGCGTCGGCTGCGTGCCGATGGCCACTGCGTCCGCCGCACCGCCACTGAGGCTGAGCGTAATCGGGTTCGCCGAGGAGTTTGCTGCAACCGTCGCGGTCACAGCGTTGGCGATCGGCGCAGGCTTCGGTGTGACCGAATTGGACGCATTGGAGGCCGGACCGGGGCCGATGCTATTAGTGGCCGTGACTTTGAATGTGTAGGCCGTGCCGTTGGCAAGGCCGTTCACGGTGATGGGACTTGATCCGCCGGTTGTTGCGGCACCACCCGGATCAGCCGTCACGGTATAGCTGCTAATCGGTGTGGTTCCGGTATTCACAGGGGCGGTGAAGCTGACCGTCGCCTCGCCGTCACCCGACGCAGCGCTGACGGCGGTAGGAGCATCCGGAACTGCGCCCGCGCGATTGACGACGATGTCGTATGTTTTCTTGGTGACGGCGTCCTGTGCCGTAACCACGATGCTTATGGCGTTGTCGCCGACTTGTAGATTGACGGGAAGGCTGCCCGGCGCCGTGATGACGGTCCCGTTGACCGAGACGACGGCGCTGGGATGTGCGTTGGCCGGCGTGACGGTGATGGCGGAAACGCTATTGCCCACCGAGACCGTGTAGCTGGTGGTGGCGGCGTCGAAGGCCGGGGCAAGCGTGCCGCTCGAAACGCCTATGTCCGAGAGGCTTGCGTCGCTCGAGGGCGGCGCGACGATCATGGGCGTGCCGCCGGTGAACCCACCGGTCATCTCGTTGCCGGCGCTATCCTTGATCCCTGTGCCGGTGGACAGAGTGAGAGCCAAGGCGCCGTCCCCCGAAACGCTCGCCATACGCACCTGATAGGCCGATCCCGATCCCGACACACTGTCAATCGTGCCTTGCGCCGTTCCTGTTTTCACCAGGTTGAACTTGCCAACGTCTACGGCCGTGACCGGTTCGGAGAATACCACGTCGAATACCGTGCCCGTTGCAGCGGGATTGATTGACGCGACCGTGGGCCGGACGCCATCGATCCTGATGCCTGATGTGTCGGCAATATTGCGAAGTGTGACGTCTGCGTTCACCAAGTGGTCGTAATCCATGACCGTGGCGCCTTCGAGCGACATCGATGAGATTGCGATCCCGTCTTCGTCGAGATCGCTTTCAGCGACCTTGTAGGAAAACGTCATGGTGTTAAAGACGGATCCGATCAGGTTGATCCGCCGCGCGACGCTGCCAAAGATCGCCTTGAGTTGCGGGGCTCCTGAGCTAACGGCGATGCGCTGATCGAAATCCACGTCGAACAGTAGCGTGGCGCCGATCGCGTAGGTTCGTGCGGGCGTGTTGAGCGGCTTGACTGCGGTGACGACCGGCGCGGCGACATAGGTAAAGCCGTTCGCGCGCGTTACGGAACTGTTGCCAACGGTCGTCACCGTCACTTCGGCCGGTCCGGCCGTTCGTGCCGGCGCAATGGCCGTAATCCGGGTGGCGCTGTCGACGGTGAACGTGGTGGTGGGAACGCCGCCGAATGCAACGGCACTCACGCCGATGAAGTTGGTGCCGGTGATGGTCACGGATTGTCCACCGGCGGTGCTTCCGATGTACGGCGCGACGCTCGTGATCGTTGGAGGTGCGGCGCGGGTGACGACCACCAAATAGGTCCGCTTGATCGTGCGGTCCTCGGTCATGACAGTGACGGTGAGCGTATTATCGCCAACATTGAGTGGCACCGCGGACGATGCACCCGACACAGCGCTGGCCCCGTTGATCTTCAACGTCGCAGTGGTTCCAGGGGTGGACGGTGTCACGCCAAGGGTGGACACGCTGTTGGCCACGGTGGCTCTATAGGTCGTTGTCGCGGTGTTGAAGGCCGGCTCGAGATTGCCGCTCGACAGCGTGAGACCGGAAAGAACGGCGTCCAGCGGGTTGCTTTTCGTGACGCAGACGACGTCCATACGCCAGGGAGAGGTCGTCTGGCTATAGTTTATGGCTTCGACATAAATGCCGCCTAGGACAAGGTCTTGCCCGGAAAACGATGCGGATTCATTGCCAGTTACAACGCCGCCATCATAACTGGCCTCGATATATGGGGTTCCACTTCCCGCAAACGCATTGAAATACGCGCTCTCCCAAAAGGATGGATTGCGGATCAGATCGATATGAAGCTGATCCGTCGCATGAAAATCGCTATTGGGATAGGCCTTCGTGAGAAATCCGACGTCCTTCCCGTTCAGATCAGCAACGATATTCTCGCACCCTTTCGACCCGGCGAACGCTTCTCCCGCAACCGCCACGAGGCCGGAAAAAAAGAAGATGAGGGCTGTCAGCAGCCGAATTTGATTGCGCCAAAACCCCTGCGTCTTTTCAGCCTTCGGCACAGCCTCCACCGGCGTGCCGATGCACTTTCGCTCGCGGCTGCCGTCAGACGGCATCGCATCGTGGGTGATGCCGCTTGCCACACGAACGGCTCGGTTGCAGGACGTGGCCGATCGATAGCTTGGCATGACGGATTTCTCTCAACAAAAACCGCGCCATGGCAGGCGCGCTTCGTGTTAGCTCGGAGAAAGAGCCGTCTTCAATTGTCGGAGGCGGGCAGACGTGGAAATGCGCACCACGTGCCAATGACCCTGCGTTTACTGCCAGATCGGCTGTCTCGCCACCACACCCAACGCTTGTCGCGGAGGTCCCTATCGCCCGATCAGGCCGATCCATTGCGACCAGTCGGTCGCCGACAATCCAGGTGAGGATTTCAGCAGGGCCGGATGGTGCGCCGAAAGATGGCGTAGCTCCCGCGGCGACAGGCCGAATTCGCGGCGAAACGCGCGGCTGAAATTTGCCGCGTTGGTAAAACCATGGGCTAAGGCGAGGTCCGCAATCGCGACATGTCTATAATCCGGCGATCGAAGGTTTATGAAGGCGCGCCGCAGGCGCTGCTGCGCCAGGAAAACCGAAAATCCCCCAACCTGTTCCAGAAGGCGGTAGACCGTTCGGCGCGACAGCCCGAATGCGGCCATGACACGCTCTACGGTCAGATCGGGTTCGAGCAACTGGTCAGTTATGTAGCGCCTGACCGCGATCGACAGCGCATGGCCGACGCTTGCTGCATTGCCTTCGCTCGTCTGGCTGTTTATCGCAGCGCCGGCAAGATCAAGCAGCGGAGACAGGACCGCTTCCGCGTCGCCGACGGAGATATGATCCAGCTGCTTGTGAAGGCTGCCGAGCGTGTCCCTCAGGAGCGAAACCAGCGGCATTCTCGCCGGCAGGACCAATTCATGACTGTCGTTCGGGCGCTTCAGACGGGGAGCTAGCATCTGGCGAGGAATGACGAGGCTGAGATGCTCGTGATCGATCGTGGATGTGGCGAGGGGCTGAGCCATATCGATCACATAGAGGTCGCCAGGGCGGGCGACACTGCCGGAGGTTCGACGGCTTCCACTCTCACCACTGAGATAGAACTGTACGAGATACCCATCCATGCCGTCCCGGGCGATTTTGTAACGGGATCGATCGAAATCCTGGCTTGTTGATCGGGTGCGTGCAACGCCGACACCTCCGATCAGGGCCGCATCGACACTGGCAAAAAATGGGTCTTCGGTCGGCGCCCGAAGCCGCGTATCGAACAGTACGCCGATCGACTCACGCCACATCAGATGGGCGTCTTTCTGCCGCATGGTGGTGGTGTCGAATCGAGACCGTGGCAATCCCAAGTGCTCGGTATGGGCGACCTCAGAGCTTGCAGTCGTTTCAAATGACGGGTTCATAGACTTCATTCATTGCGGCGCGGGCTTGCGTGCAAGGATCTGCACGCTCCGACTGATTTCTAATGAAATCGCAAGTTATTGAAAACTTCCGGCAAAGCAACCGCAGGCGGTGGGATCGCGGCTTGAACTCCGAGAGGGTTGGGTCGGCGATCGCGTGACCAAGGGGTCGGGAGCCACTGGCGCGTCCGCACCAGCACATGTGCTTTCAACGCACGTTGGGATGGTAGCAAACTGTGATCATCCGTGAAGAACAGTCTGTTCTGATGTGATCAAGCTCGTAACCGCAACTGAGATGCGGAGGCGAGAGCGTCGAGTCGTTCTCCTGGAACGCAGTATCAATGATCATCGCCAGGCCTGGAGCCTGCGGCCCCCCCCGAAGAACCGATCACCTAACGATGGCCTTGGGTCGGCGTATGGCCGGCTCAGGCAATCCCTGTTTGCGCCGCCATTTTGCTCGCCTGAAAGAGCTAGTGTCGGAACAACTTACCAGCTTTTTACAAAGGCGCGCCACCCCGAACGTCCATCCAGGATGTTTTCCAGCGTCGTAAGGCGGATGCACGCATGATCAGGCGACTACAGGATGCTTCCGAACAGGACCGAATAGACAATCATTGCAATCGCCAGCGTAAACGCAAGCGATACCAACAGGCGCGTGAAGTCGTAGGTATAGAAGCGGGCGGGGATGAGGTTTTTCATAACGATCTCCGATGTTCGTCGAGATGCCCAAAGAGCCGCGTTACCGCGCTTCAGGATAGTGCGCGACTGCAACTCGTGCTGACCTTGCCGACGACGTCAGCTGGAACTTGGATATTGGCCATAATGGTCGCTACGAGTTCGTCACGCTTGGCACGATTGTCGTAGCCCTTAAGCGTTGCGAGGTCCGTGCTGGTGGCATTAGCCATTCGTCCAGCGGTGTCTGAACAAATGCCGGCAAGGGCATCCACTCTGGCCGATTCTGCCGCCAGATTGCTGGCAGTCGTGGTGGTGAGCCATCCCGCATTGAAGCCGATGATTGGGCTGAAGAAAAGCCCGACAACCAAACCAATCGCGTAGGGTTTTGCATGTTCAAGGATTTGTTCGAAGGTCATGGATTTAATTCCCTCTAATCAGGTGATTATCGGGATCGTTGCGGGCCCGCGCTCCGACCAGGAGCCAATGGCAATCCAGATTTACTACAGTGCGCTTTAAAAGATTTAATGTAAACAACCAATTCCAATGTTCATTCAAAAGTACGTTTCAACTAATTATCGTGCATGATCTTGGGCCGAAAACGACCGCATCTCGATTTGTCAGTGCTTATATATTTATAGAGTCTGAACGTATTTTTCTATAAAATAGATTCACAATCAACAAACAAAGTAAAGCCGTATTCAAGCCATACAGATTTTTGATTGTTTTTGGCGCCAGATTGGCTTTTTGCTTGACCAAACTTATCGATCTCGATTTCGCATATTCAAGTGCGGCGCCGTCGTTATGAGCTTCGTGCAAGTACGCAGGAGCGATGGGAGCGGTTCGCGCAGTGATTGATGCCAAACGGCCGATCCTGGCTGAATCTCGCCCACGTATGCCACAGAAAAGGAGGGCAGCATGTTGCCCGGACGAACCATCGAATAGTCCATGTCGATCAGCCATCCTGGATGCCACACCACGGCGAGATAGTGGCTCCTGGCGAATACCACGTCGATGAGGACGAGGAGTGAGTTGATGCGAATGCATCCTGATGGCTCGCCTATCGCCGTGTGACGGCCTTTATCAAGCTACCAGTCACGGCCGAGAACGAATAACGAATGCGTCTGGTAGCGATCTCGTCGGAGGAACTGGAACGACTGATAGCCGTCGATCGCCACGAAGCCGCAATCTCGCCGTCACCCGAACCGTATAAAGTGTCCCCATCGATTCCCGACCGGTATATCAGTGCGCCTTGGAGATAGCGCAAATATTTCACCCCGTGCGGCGGAAACGATCACAACATCGCCAAATCCCCTTCAGGGACAGCTCGCCCCGGTATTCGCATCCGCAATGATGAACGCGGCCAAGAGCGAGTGAGCAACGAAAGACAATCCTGCAACCGATGAACAGGGCATGACGCCCGATATCAGAGCAGCGTCGCCCGTCGTGGCACATCCGACTGCCGCAAGGAGGGCTGCAAGATGAAAAGCAAACACGAAGAACACGCGTTCGTCATCAGCGAATGGGAATCCGAAGGGGGGGCGCCGAACAGGTCTGAACAGCTCGGTCAGTATCGTCGCCGTTTCGACGGAGACGGAACCTATTCGATCTATCAAGACCGCCAGTCGCCTCCGCCCGTGAAGAAACATCCGCAGCGTTTTTTGATGGGAGGCGCTGCGCTCCGGCGCTGCCCCAACATACCATCGCCTGAAGCCCAACTATGTCCGGGATCGCTGCTCGATGCTCACAGTCCGCGTCGGAGCCGATACCGCCGGTTGCGCTGCCAGGCGTTACCAGAGCTCTGAACACGAACGGCTGACTTCGTCGTCTGATGCGAGTTTTAGCTTTGGAGGCCGTATGGCTGCACTCGATACTGTGCCGTGGTACCTTGCTTCAGGCGAATGCCGACGGGCCTACCCTCCAGATGGCATGCTTTTGCCCCTCTCGTCCGAGCGTCAAAGCTTAGCAGCCGCTTCGCCATCGCACGATCTTCCCAGCCGCCACTATTGTTCACCCGCATCAGCGCCATCAGCATCGGGCCGAGGAGAATTCCTTTCGCCGCGCCTTGCCGATCGGATCCCCCGCGGGAAAAGTTTGAATGCACCTTTGGTCGAACCCCCTCTTCACGGGAAAGACCGCAGAAATAGGCACCTGGAAGATGGAAGGGCTCAGCCCTAAAAATGCAGCGCGAGCGCTGCGTATTCTCAATACCCCCAAGCAATCGACTCGTGAAGCTCAAGTTCTGGCTAAATCGCTGCTGGATCTATGGACCGCCCGGGAAAGAAATGGCCCCATCATCTTCGACGGGGCCGTAGAGCGCGCGTGCTATACAAATCGTATAATACCAGAGGGGTCACCATTCTTAAAACTGTCGATGGAGCCCAACCATTGATCCGCAGGGGGAGCGGATCGATGGCATCACAGACAACTGTTGCCGGTGCGCAAAGTTCCCGCGTTGCGATTATGGTCCGCTAATAATTCGTGGGATACCGGTTCAAATACGATCAAACGTCCGTTGGAGCATATCAGGGCTGTTCAGGCCGCGTGCAATCTAACAAGCTCCGACTGCAATCTGTGCACTTTGGGTCTGACTACCAGCTCTCCTCGTGCAGCCGGTCTAGTACGGCGACGACCTCAGCCTGCAATTCCAGGCAAAGCTGCTCAAAATCATGGATTCGCTCCTCCCGTCGAGGCGCCTCTCGCTGAAGAGCATCGAGTGTCTTTGCCGCCAACGCATACTTTTCGAAGAGGTCGTACAATCCATGATCTTTGACTGAACGCAATCGTTCGCGATGATGGGGCAGAGCCATTGCCAAGCGCGCCCGTCCGAGATGTACTAAACCCATGTCGCCCCCAGATTACTCATCAGCCGGGCCACGAACACGCGATAGTTCACCCGGCCCACGACGAGACGTCGGGAACTTCGATTGTCGCGCATCCCGCTTTGTGAACCAGAGAGCGCACTCCAGGAGGCAAGCCTCGTCGGTGTGGCCGAAACGGAACTCGTCGATCAGGAATCTTGCCAACTGATTGCCTCGATCAGAAATTTTGGGAAATCCTGCTAAAAAGCAGGTCCGTTCAAATACTCGATGCAGCAATTCAAGGTCTTTAGGGCCGAGAGTGCAGTCCAGATCATCCGAATGAAAATGCATTGGGACCTCCCATGAAGGGCGGCACCAGCGTTCGCGGTAACCGAGTGCTTGCACGCAAAGATGGGCCGCGCAACATCACTTTGGTCCAGAAAACGTCGGTAGGGCTTGCCTGGTTCCACCGGGGAAGTACCCATTTCGGGCTACTCGCCCGCCGGGGCTTGCGAAACTAGTGACGGGTGATTTCGGACGTGAGCTCTAGGAACCGGCCGATCGACCAAAGGTAGGCGACGATCTCCCTCCTGAGGGCGTCACGATCGCCGTACTTCTCTACTATTCGGTCGAGCTTTTCCTTCGTTGCAGTCTGCTCCTCAATTTCGCTAATCACGTAGCTGTCATGCCCCACGGCGCAGATGTCGCAGCCCGCCTTGATGACGTCGTCGACGAATGCCGGAATTTCACCGGGGTCCAGCTGACGTCGATTGTTTTCAGTCGTGCCGGACCTCCATTGAGACCGTGAAGCCATACTTCGATTCACTTAGCTATCAGGCGCAAAACTGTCTCCGCCGTTGTCGGGGATACCATAACGCTTGTGCTTGTCCATGCTCATGGAAATAGTCGCTCATCGGTTCGCGTGAGTAGGGCGACGACCTCTGCCTGCATGTCGGCGCAGATCTGTTGGTATTCGGCAATCAGCTCTATGCGGGCAGCGTATTCCCGCAGAAGCTCGTCGAGCGTTGATGAGGCGAGCGCATAAGCCTCGAAGAGATCGAGTAGGCAGCGCTCTCTGGCTTGGCGGAGCTGAGGGCGATGCCGTGGCAGAGCCATTGCGAGACGGGCTCGCCCTAATTGCATCAATCTCATGGCTGCTTCCCTGTTTCAGTCGAAAACTACTTCGATGATGCCACAGGTGTGGGAAGGACGATGGCGACCGATTGTTGAGGTTTGTTCGAGAGCGCGCTGCCCACGAAGAGGTAGCTGCCGATGACGAGCATCGCCAAGAGCGTCACTCCGATAGGAAACCCTTTAGAGAATGTTTGCGGTGGCCCGCCGTAGCGGTATTGTTCGTACATAGTCCATTCCTCCGGTCGGCAACGACACCAGAGCGAACCGAAGGGACGGGCAGGCTGCCCTGGTGTCTTTGTCGGCCTATGCCGAACAGTGGGCCATAGGCTGAGTTTAAAAATAGCGTATCGTCGTCCGTCCTCCAGGCGACTAGGACCTTTGCGCCGGGGTTATGGGACTGAAGTCCCATGGTGGAACCCTTCGCGCTTTCCTACGTTCTAAGGTGTTGCTTCGATCCGCCGCTGGGTGATCGAAAGCGCCTCTGGGCCCCACCTACATCCTCAACTCCGCAGATGGGGCCTATCGAGCGCGGTTGGCCACTGGACAATCACAGCAGCTTCAGCTTTTTTTCACCTCACGGCCCCAGCGATGGGGCTGTCTTTTTTCAATGGCTGACGCACGCAGAAAGCGACTAAAAGAAAAAGGCCCCCCCTCAGACCACAGAGCCAAGAGGCTGTGTTACAGCGGGCTCCACGGCGTCGCGCCGATCCTACTCAATGCATTGCCGCAAGGTGGGGCGCCTTTGCCCACCCACGACGATAAGCCTCATCGGCGACCTCCAACCGCAGCTGCGGGGCCCCAGTCGTGGGAATGGCCGCGAAATGCGACTGGGATCACAAAAGAAAGGCCCCGTCGACGACGAGGCCAGAGGCACTTATCGAGAGAGGACTTCACTTCCGGAGGGATGGTGAAGGTGTCACCCTGATTGGGGCTCAGGATCTCACGAAGCCAGAAACGTCGAGACCTCGTATAGGTTCCATGACACCTTGAGAAATGACCATGTGACTCGCTGGCGCGTGCGGCTCATCCGTGGGGCAACTCGTGGGCCAAAGCGACGGGTAACACCCAAGTCGATCATCTTCTTGATCCGGAGGCGAGCGTAACAAAGCGCATGTGTCATTCGAAAAGAAATGGCCCCGTCAGGGGTGACGAGGCCAGGGGTACTTCGGACTTCACTCCGGGGATTGGTGAAGCCGGCCATGTAATCCCAAGGGGACTTTTGGGATCAAGACAAGCGAGAAAACGCACCCGGGATGAAAAGGTTCCTGTCGCCAGGAGCGAACCCCGAAAGGCGATGACGGGGCCAGGCGAGCGTGTAGCTGGCAAGTTCGGCACGGCGTCGCGTCGGAGCTTGGTCGATGATCCGGCGTCGTGGATCATCGACAAGTCAAAACGGCCAACGATCCGGAAAGCTCCCTATGCATCCGGTCTGTTCCGCACGGCGTCGGTGTGCTTCTCTAGCCACATGGCACTCTCAAACAGAACGGCCTCGTCGCCCATCCCGTCGCGAAACTGATCGGTGATATGACGCGCCAACCGTTCGGCGCGCTTTCCGTAGCGGGGAATGCTGCACCAAATACACACCCGATCGAATGTTCGTTGAAGCATATCGAGTTCGTCCGGGCTTATCTGGGCGGCAGGCTCTTTTGCGATCTCCTGCATTGAGATTTCGGGATTGCCGTGGACGAGTGCTTCAGCGTTCACTGGCGCCACCGATCTTTTGTCGAAACCGGTCATATATTTCAGAGCGCTGCTCTCTCGGATACCTCTCTGGTAGCAACTGAAAATGCGCCTTGCGATCACTTCTGCCGTCTCACAATCCCGCGACAGCCCGCGTTCGCGCAGGATGACTAGGAAGATCTGATCGATCTCGTTCATTTCGTGCGGGAGAAGCGCCATGGATCTATTGAGCGAATGCATGCGCGACCTCCTTATCTCAAAGGGGGTGGCGCGAGGTTCCCTCCGCCGGAGCCCCGTTCCCTCCGCCGGAGGCCCGTGTGGTGATTTCGAGTCTGAAGAAAAAATAGCATCGGCCTGTCGATCGACAAGGTCGCCAAAACGGGTGATGAGGTGACTTCAGGCGGAGGTCGTCGCCCTGCTCTGTTTGCTCAATGAGCGCCTGTCTTCGTCGTAGCGGTCGAGCCGAGCAGATCTCAGACGATGGTCTGACCGTCGACAGACTAAGGTCGAAGCTCGTGCGACTGAAGTCTGACAACCGGAACGGTAACTCTCCAGCAGCGTTTGGAGGAAGTCCCCGCATTTTAGAGAAGGGTACACAACTGATTGGAGACACACATGAAAAAGCTTGTTAGTTCCGCTGTCGCGGGCCTTTTCCTCTTCAGCACTTCGGGCCTTGCTTTCGCTCAGACGGTCATCGTTACCCCAGAGCAAGAAACAGTGGTTCGCGAATACGTGAAGAAAAAACCTATCGCTTCCATCAACCTTCCGGGCGTGGAGCTCAATGTGGGCACGGCAATCCCAGAGACGGTGGAACTGCAGACCATTGAAGCGCCGGATATCACCTACCGGTATGTCGTCGTGGATAACCGTACGGTGCTGGTAGATCCAGGCACCCGTAAGATCGTCCGAGTCATCGACTGAATTTCATCGCGTCCCTTCCTTTCGGGGAAGGGACGCGCGTGGGGTGTCGCACGTTTACTTACCGTCGCTGCGCTTTTGCCTCCCGACCCGTTCCCACTCTTCTTTGAGCGGCTGCACAGCAGAATGGGAAGAAGGAGTATCGGAAAGACCCAAAACCTAGGGTGGTGGAAAAGGTTCCGCATGGGACTTCCCGCGCAAAGCTCCTGTGGGTCTGATCCCCTGCCGTGCCCTAGCTCGTGGCACGAGACTGGGAACACATTCCTGTTTTTCCAGTTTGAGGGTGTTCGTGAAGGAGAACGCCATGGCAGAGGATCGGTGGGAACACGAGGAACGCTACGGGCGCGATCTAGAGAAAGCAAAACAACCGGCGCCCTGGAACGAAAGCGTTGTGATCAGCCTGCCCAATGCGGATCACGAGGTCTTGGTTGCTTCAGCCAGTGAAGCGGTAGCGGTTTTGCGAAACAATTGGTCTGGATCCAGGGCAGGTCCAGCATATCAGGCTGCTTTGATCACCTGTCTCCAAGCCATGAATGGTCACTTGCCTGGCTACATGGCCCGATTGGCCTTTGAAGACGCTGCCCGTGAAGCAGGAGTCCTGCGCTGAGATGTGTAGGACATCTACTTTGAAACCTTTCACCTCTGGCCGATGCCTTGGTGCGAGGGGAAGCGCAGCGGGAACGTACCGTGCGCGAACCATTGCGGTACAACCTTAAGACCGGTCTCGTTCGAGCAAGATTTGGCCCCGGACGAGCTCAACCGTGTACGGAAGGAACAAAGCCGCGTGCTCATCGGTTGATGACTGCACATCGAAACGAAGGCGTGGATTGGATCGTTCACATGGAGGCGCCACCACTTGAAAGAAAGCTTGCAGCGATCCTGGCTGCCGACATCGAAGGTTATTCCCGGTTGATGAATGCCGACGAAGAGCAGACCCTGGCGACCTTGACATCGCATCGTACTATCGTCGACGGCCTCATCGAAAGTGCTCATGGTGAGATCTTCGGGACCGCGGGGGACAGCGTGTTGGCGGAATTCCCATCAATCGTCCATGCGTTCAACTGTGCGATCGCCATCCAGCAGGCCATGTGGCGTGCCAACCGGCCGCTTGCCGACAAACACAAGATGAACTTCCGCATCGGGATCAACGTCGGCGATGTTCTGGTGAAAGACGGCGATATCTTCGGGGATGGTGTCAACATCGCCGCCCGGCTTGAAGGCCTCGCCGATGCCGGCGGCATCTGTGTGACGCGAGGAGTACGAGATCATATGCGTGATCGCGTCGATACCACCTTTGAGGATTTGGGTGAGCATCAGGTCAAGAACATTGCGCGCCCGCTCCGGGTGTTCCGTGTTCTGTTTGACCCGCAGTCCGAACCAAGCCCCAATGTAGAGCTAACGTCCGTCGAACACCCGGAGCGATCCTCCTCGGTCGAACAGACCTTGCGGGAAGACCAAGACAAAGATGAAGAGCGCCGGGTTGAGGTGGCCTTTTGGGAGGCGGTACAGGAGAGCGATGACCCGACCGAATATCTCCTGTATCTGAAGCGATACCCTGCGGGCGAGTTCGCCGAACTCGCAGCCGCGCGTGTTGCTCAAGGCGGTTCTGGGGTCGGCGATCCCGGTATCGAGGTTTCATTCTGGGAAACGGTGCGAGACACCGGTAACGCCGAGATGATTGAAGCGTATTTGTCAAAGTATCCAACGGGCCAGTTCATCGATCTCGCCAAGATCTTGTTGGCAGACATTCACGCCAAATAACACAACGATCCTAGTAATGACTGCCTCAACACCAAATGGATTGAAAACCAGATGGTTAGCGCCGGCTGCGTCCGGTACGCGTGGGATGTTCAGGGTTGAGCCAAGAATGCAATGCGATTGTCGAGGTGCCGCTAGGCTAGCGCGTATGATCCTATGCAAAGCCTCCCCTGAGAAACGCCAGAGGCTTGCCTTCCCAATCGGGCGCTGAAGGGCCGCCTTGCGACGGCCTCTTCGACTATATAATTTGGGTTTTGGGTGGAGGAGTGGTCTGCCCTTCGAAAGGGTCGTTCTCTTGAGGCAGGACGCCGTTGGGGGTCAGATCGTCAACCGCCTTTGGCAGATCTCGGCTGAGGCGGCTCAAAATCTCCTCAGGAGAAAGACCCGTCCGCGCCGAAAGATCCTCCAGGACTTCCGGCCCGAGCGCTTCCGATAACTGCCTATCATCAATTTCGTTGTTTGGACCGGTCTGCACCCAGGATTTTGCGGTCTCCCCGTGCCCGTTGTGCTCGAACTGCTTGAGGAGATCGCCGAGACCGCCCGTCACCACGCCGCCGGCCGATGAACCGCCGAGCAAGCCGCCAAGTCCGCCGAGACCACCGGAGCCTCCCGTCAGACCGCCAAGCAGGTCACCCAAACCTCCTCCGGCCTCCTGTTGACCGGTTGGTCCTTGGTCTTGTCGGTTCTGGGTTAGACCTTTCAGAAGCTCGCCGATCTTCTCCCTATTCTGGTATCCTGCCACCGCAAGGACACTTAGCAGGGCTTTAAGTGCAGTGCTTGCCATGTGCTTCTCCTCTTCTGTCATATATGCCCGTCCAGGCATCTGCTGGTTTACGACGGAGGTCGCGATGCTGTTCATGCGAGGTAGGTGGCCTGATCGTCGTCGAAGTTGTGGCGGATGGATCGCCAATGGCGCGGACCGAGGCCGGGTTGGTCATGGCTTTTCCCTTGGGTTACGAAGGAGCCTCGGTAGATGCTTAAACTCCACCCGGCATCTCTTGTTCCGTTCAGCAGATGTTTCGTGCCCGACACCGCTGCGTATCAACCTTACTGACGAGGGAAAGTGGATTGGGGACGGCCTCAAAGTCGAGGCTCCTGATGCTAACGCCAGTCCTCAGTCGAAAGAGGGGAACGATAGTTTGAGCAAGGTGTTCTGATCTTGCCCCCCCCGGGCCCGATCTTCTGCCCGCGCCAGTACAGCCCCCTGGCACGCTTGAGCGCAAGGTCGAACTCGAGCAGACGGTGGACTATGCAATCCAGGTCCTGGTCGAGGAAGCTTGCCTTTTGGGTTGGACCCAGGCTGAATTTCTGACGACCATATCGGACACCGCGATCGCCAGGCTGAGCGTTCTGGAGGAAGACGAAGCAGTTTCCCCGCCCGCAGAGGGCGACTTATCGCGGACCATTTACCCGACCGATTAGCCGGGTTGCCTGAGTGCGATCAAAAATGGGGTTGGAGCAGCTGAAACCTGTGCGCGGTGTCGGTTTCAAGATTTGTCCCGGCATCGCCTGGAACAAGGAGGATCCAGCGACACATCGCCTTGTCATCCTGCTCGGTTCCTGGCGTGGAGTTCAGGCTGACTTGACGGTTTTGGCCCTCGATTTTCCGGTCTTGCGGTCCTGCCAAGTTGATAGCTGACCTTTTGACCGTCTCTCGACGGGTTCCGCCTCCAAGCGCCGACACATGGACAAACACGTCCGGTCCACCATCGCCGGGCGCAATGAAACCCAAACCCTCGTCCTGGTTGCAATACTTACCGGGGTCGGCCCTTGCTGCAAGCACGCACGCCCCTCTCGCTTAGATCTCGATTTCGGTGTCCATCACATCGCATCGACCGTTCAAATGTTGTGCCCCATTGGGCCGCATCCTGAGCGGTCTCTCCAATATCGCCAGCGCGATCGGACTATTCGCCGGTGCTGTTTCAGTGCCATTGCATAGGGCGAAATTGGGCCAGACGCAGAACTGAAAGGCCAGCCAATTTTTGTCGATCAATCCGTCTTGCGCTCGACCTGCTTTTGGCCAGCGCTCTTCCCGTCGGAACTTTCCGAGCGCTCTTCGAAACGATCCGCACCCTTCTTCAACGGCGAACCCTTGGTTCTCTCGACCTTACGCTCCTCGGCAGCAGCATTCCTCTTCAGTGCTTCTGACGATTCCCGTCCCTTGGCAGTTTGCGAGGCTGGACGTCCCATTTGCTTCCTCCTTAAACACCGTCTGAATGGTTTAACGCTTCAGGCGTCGTTGGGTTTCCCGGCGAGGCATTTGATGTAGACGGGTCGGTCTGCGCCATCCGTTGCAGCCGCGTAGCATCGCCAGGAACAAACCCGGGACACGCGCGTTCAACCGACGTTTAGGCGCGCTAGCTCCCAGTCGCGATCACGTACACTTGAATTGATCCGATAAATGCATGGGGTTTGTCTAGTTACCACCTCCTGGCCAAGAGCTTTGGCCGGCCTATTCTTTGAGCATGAGCCGGTCCTGCCGGCTCCATTAGAGGACACTCAGGCATGGTGACGTTCACGCTCAACGGGGCACAACGCACGTTTGATGGCGATCCAGACACGCCTCTTCTGTGGGTTATCAGGGACTTCGAAAAACTGACTGGCACGAAGTACGGGTGCGGCGTGGCGCAATGCGGCGCTTGCACCGTGCATCTCGACGGCATGCCCCGACGCTCATGCATTACTCCGATTGCCATGATCGATGGATCGGATGTGGTTACGATCGAGGGCATTTCAGGCAAGGAGGCCGAAGCGGTGCAGGCAGCCTGGAAAGGGCTGGACGTTCCGCAATGCGGCTACTGTCAATCCGGGCAAATCATGTCGGCGGTGGCGCTCTTGCAGATCCTGCCCAAGCCCACGGACGACGAGATTGATGGCGCCATGGCCGGCAATCTCTGTCGATGCGCCACCTACCATCGCATTCGAGCAGCGATCCATAATGCCGCCAAGTCGATGGAGGGCTGAGCGATGACCATTCACGACATAACACCCACCCGCCGTGCCTTTCTCGCCGGTGCTGGGCTCGTCATCGGTGTGGCAATCGCGCCAAGGTTTCTTTCGGCTGCGTCAACAGGTATTCCGGCCGGCGGTTCGGGCGAACTCAAGGCGATGAACGCTTTCGTCAAGATTGGACCCGACGACACCGTCACCGTGCTGTCAAAACATATTGAATTTGGCCAAGGGCCCTTCACGGGCCTTGCAACGCTGGTCGCCGAAGAGCTCGACGCCGACTGGAGCCAGATGCGGGCGGTCCACTCTCCGACCGACAACAAGGTTTACGCCAATCTCTCCTTCGGCTTGCAGGGCACCGGCGGATCGAGCTCGATTGCCAATGCCTATGAGCAGATGCGCAAGGCCGGCGCCACGGCGCGTGCCATGCTGGTCGCCGCGGCCGCTGAAGAATGGAATGTTCCGGCAGCGGAAATTACCGTCGAGAAGGGGCGGATAAAACATGCAGGCTCGGGAAAGGAAAGTGGCTTCGGTGCGTTCGCCGACAAGGCAGCGCGACAGGTCGCGCCTGCGGACCCGAAGCTGAAAGATCCCAAGGATTTCGTGCTTATCGGCACGGAGCTGCCAAAACTTGATACCCAGGGCAAGACCGATGGCACCGCGGTCTTTACGCTCGACATCATGCCCGAGGGCCTCTTAACCGCCGTGGTTGCCCATCCCAAGCATTTCGGCGCTATCGTGAAGTCTTTCGACGACGGCAATGCCCGCAAGGTTCGGGGCGTGGTCGATATCAAGCTGGTGCCGCAGGGCGTCGCGGTTTACGCGGACAATACCTTTTCCGCGTTGAAGGGCCGTGATGCCCTGACGATCGAATGGGATCTCTCGAAAGCGGAAACCCGTTCGTCGGAGGAACTGACTGTCGAATACGTCCGGCACTTCGATGAGCCCGGTCTTGAGGCGACGAACACCGGCAATGTCGATGAGGCGTTGCGGCAGCAGGGGCTGCAAACCGTTGAAGCCCAGATCGTTTTCCCCTTCCTGGCGCATGCGCCGATGGAGCCGCTCGACGCGGTGTTCATCAAGGCCGCCGACGGGTCGGTCGACATTTACAACGGCGCGCAGTTTCCGGGCTTTGATCAGCAGGTGGCGGCAAAGATCCTGGCGCTCGACGAAGAGAAAGTTCGCGTCAACACGCAGTTGGCAGGGGGCAGCTTCGGGCGCAAGGCACAGTTCGGTTCGCCCTACATGCAGGAGGCGGCGTCCGTCTATGCAGCAATCGGCGGCGACCGCCCGCTCAAGCACATGTGGACGCGCGAGGACGACATTCAGGGCGGTTTCTACCGCCCCATGTACGCCCATAAGATGCGTGGCGCGATAGATGCCACGGGCCAGATTGTGGCATGGGAGCAGATTATCGTCGGCCAGTCGATCATGGCCAAGGCGGATCTGGATTCGACCTCGGTCGAAGGTGCATCGAACCTGCCTTATAAAATCCCCAACCTCAAGGTGACCTCCCACAACATCACGCTGCCGATCCCGCCGCTCTGGTGGCGGTCGGTTGGCCATACCCACACGGGCTTTGCAGTCGAGACCTTCGTCGATGAACTCTTGAGCCGCGTCGGTCGTGATCCCGTGGAAGGGCGGCTTGCACTCATTGATGCGTCCTCGCGTCATGCCGGCGTCCTACGCAAAGCCGCCGAGATGGCGGACTGGGGTGCAGCGCCACCCGCAGGGCGCGCGCGAGGTGTAGCGGTTGTCGAAAGCTTCGGCTCTTTCGTTGCGCAGGTCGCGGAGATTTCCGTCGGCTCCGATGGTGCGCCGCGAGTGCACAAGGTCTGGTGCGCGGTTGATTGCGGCGTTGCCGTCAATCCCAACATCATCAAGGCGCAGATGGAGGGCGGTATCGGTTACGGGTTGGGTGCCGTGCTTTTCGACGCGATCACCCTTGGAAAGGGCGGCAAGATCACGCAGTCAAACTTTCATGACTACCGTTCGATCCGGATGAACGAAATGCCAGACGTTGCGGTGGAAATCATCAAGTCTGCGGAAAAGCCGACCGGTGTCGGCGAGCCCGGCGTACCGCCCATCGGTCCGGCGGTAGCCAACGCATGGAGAAAACTGACCGGTGCGCCGGTGCGCCAACTCCCTATCGTCAGCGTCATTTCCTCGTGAGGACACCGTCAAGATGAAGATCAAGCTCCTGTTCTCAGGAATTGCCGCGAACTGTCTTGTCGTCGCAGCGGGCGCCATGCTGACGCCGGCTTCCATAGCGCAGACCAGCAACTCGCTCCGTTCAGTGGAGTCGTTTCAGTCAATATCCGATGAGCGGGCGCGGTCCGTTGCGCTCTTCGAGGAGGCCGGAAAAGTGATCCAGCATCCCCGATGCGTGAATTGTCATCCGGCCACAGAACGACCGCTGCAGGGCATGACCATGCATCTGCATCAGCCGCCCGTTTTCCGGGGCGAGGGCGGTATGGGTTTGGTGGGCATGCAGTGCAACACCTGCCACAGTGAACAGAACACGCCGGTGATTGGCCAGGCCGATACGCTGAAAAGCATCCCGGGTAATCCCGCCTGGCATCTCGCGCCGATCGAGATGGCCTGGGAGGGTAAGACACTTGGGCAGATCTGCGTGCAATTGAAAGATCCAAAACGCAACGGCGACAAAACCATGGAAGAGATAGTCGAGCACATGGCGCACGACGATCTGGTTGGATGGGGATGGCAGCCCGGAGATGGACGTGAGCCGGTTCCAGGCACTCAGGAAGAGTTTGGCAAGCTCATCCAGGCGTGGGTGAACACCGGCGCTGCCTGTCCATCGTCATAAGGCGTGCACGCACCGCAATTTCGCGCGAGGGTCGAACCCATTCTAAAGCCCATTGTGACACCCAATTGCGAAACCGGCAGGCAACTACCGGCGTGCCCAATGATTGCGTCTCTGATCTGGTTCCGTCGCATGGGAAAATGGCCAGCCGGCCGAACGTAGAGTGGTAATAATCGTTGCCTGCGGCTCGTTGACGAATGACGGCGGCACCCTAGTTAACCCCTGTGATTTCTGTGGCTTTCCGCTGCCGACACATGGGTTTGGAGAATGTTCGTGACTGAGGGTCGATCCGTTCTTGTTCTTGAAGATGAGCCGATCATTGCACTTGATCTCGAAGAACTGTTGGCAGAAGCGGGATTTGAAATTGTTCAGGTTTTCAGTTCATGCGCGGATGCCGCCGTCTGGCTAGAGGCTAATACCCCGGAGGTGGGCATTCTCGACCCCCGGGTCAGAGACGGCTTTTGCACATCGATTGCACAGACCCTTCTGCAACGATCCGTGCCGTTTGTCGTCTATTCCGGACAAGCTCCTGCGCCCGACGACGAAGCTTCGAGTGTCTTCAGCAAGGGTATCTTTCTTACGAAACCCTGCCACCCGGACATACTCTTGAATGCGATCGCGACCGAGACACTGCGCACCGGGTAGGGCGCGCATGTGATCTTGAACTTCGACGACTAGTCGTCGCGATCCTTCGTCCTCGCCTCGTTCAAACTGCTATCGGTTCGGCATGCCGTCCGATCATCAACACAGACGGACCCCTCTTGATGGCACTGGTGAAAACAACCGAATTGGCGATAAAGCGCAGCGCAGCAAAAGTGGTATCCCCACAGCCAGTGACCGCCGTTGAAAAGACGGCGTCATCGCGTCGCGCCCAAGATCGATCCCGGCTTCGCCAGCAGAAAGCTGCAGAGCGTATCGCAACGGCGAGCGACGAGCTTGCAAGCGGGGTTGCGCAAGCTGCATCCGCCGCTGACGAGCTCAATCGGACACTGGAGCAGATTGCAAGTGGTGCGGAAGAAGCGGCCAGTGCAGCTCATGAATCACTTGCTGGAACCGGGCAGCTCCTGCTCCAGTTTTCCGACGCCCGGATGGAGGCCGAAAACGCGCGCCGGCGCGCCGAAGGGCTGCAGACGACAATCACCGACGCTGCCGTCCAAATTGAGGTGTCGGTACGGACATTGGCTTCGGGCGCCGATCGTCAGCTTTCGGCTGTGGACGTCATTGCGCAACTCCAAGACCAGGCTGAAGCAATCGGTTCGACGACCCTCACCGTGGCCGATATTTCTGACCGCACAAGCCTCCTGGCGCTGAACGCCGCCATCGAGGCCGCGCGGGCTGAAGACGGTGGCAAAGGTTTCGCTGTCGTAGCAGACGAAGTCAGGGCGCTTGCCGAAATCGCCGAACGGGGTTCGAGGGACGTTACCCAAAACGCAGGGCGCATCGTCGATGGCGTCGCCGCTGTGTCCGAGAAGGTTAGGAACGCCGCGGAGATCGCAAAGGCTCAGGCTCTCTCGGGGCAGGAAATAAGCACAAATCTCGCCGCGGTGCGAACGAGCCTGACGGATCTGCTCGACAACAGTCAGTCCATTCTCACATCTGCGGTCGAAGCCGAAATTGCCGCACGCGAGGCGCAACGGGGATCGGAAACCGTTTCGGCCGCGGCTGAACAACAATCCACAGCTGCGGCGGAGGCGCATCGATCCGTCCAGCAACAAAGTGCCGCTCTGGATCAAAGCCAGAAAACCGCCCAGGCGCTTGCAGCGCTTGCCGACGAACTGATGTCGGGCTCTGGATCGTCATTCAAATCCGGCGAGGTCAGCTCGGGAGCCGAGGAACTGTCGGCCACGGTTCAGGAACTTGCGAATGCTGCCGGAGAGATCTTGATCGCGGTCGAGCAGATCAGCCGTGGTGCGGAGGCACAGGCCGCAGCGACCATGCAAGCCAACGCAGCAATGGCGCAGATCGAACGAAGTGGGGCGAGTGCCCATCGAAGTGCGCAGGGGTCAGGAGAATCCATCGCTTCGGTCCTGAAGCTCTTGCAGGAGAGCCGAACCAGGATTTCCAGTGTCGCCTCCGGTCTTGGCGAAGCGCTCGCCCACTCGCGCGGAGCGCTCGGCGTGCTTTCGGATCTCAATGAGGTTGCCTTCCAGATAGAGCGTGCCGTCGACCGCATAGTTCTGGTGGCGGTCCAGACTAGCATGCTTGCCGTCAGCGGCTCGGTTGAGGCAGCGCGTGCGGGTGAGGCTGGTCGGGGATTTGCAATTGTCTCCAACGATATCCGCAAACTCGCCTCCGATGCGGCTGAAAATATCGATGGCGTCAAAGACATTGTGCGGATCATCCAGATCAAGATCGCCGTGGTCCTTCGCGATCTGGAGATGATCGTACTGTCGCTTGACGGCGAGGTGGCCAAGAACATGCAACTCGTCGAGCGCCTGGGTGCAATCGAAGCGGAGGTGGCGGTTATCGCGACGGGAAACAGCGCGATCCAGCAAGCGGCTCAAGGCGTCCTCAGCGCAACTCAACAGGTGCGCGCCGGCACGGAACAGATCGCAACAGTCGCGCAGCAGGCAAGTGCCGCCACCATCGAGGCTGCTGCCGCCGCCCGTCAACAATCTCGTGGAGCGGAGGATTTGGCCGCAGCGATTGAAGAGATAGCTTCGCTTGCGGATGAACTCCAGCTCGCTGGAGCCTGAACGATGATGCGATCTGGCTTATCGGAGCAGAAAAGCCGGAACTTGAAGTTCCGGTTGGGCAACCGATACCTCTCTTTGGATGCGAACAAGGTGGCGGAAGTCGTACGAGCTCCCCGCATCACAAGGGTCCCCCACGGGCCTGAGAGCCTTTTGGGAATTGCCAACATTCGCGGAGAACCGGTTCCGATCTTCGACCTTGGCCACGTGCTCGGCGACGAAGGAGATGGCCGAGTTGTTGATGGATGCTGCATTGTATACGAGCGAGGCCAACGCATCGGTTTGATGGTGGACGCAGTCCTGCAAATCGTAGCCGACGATAACGACAGGATCAGCGATCTGGATGCGCGTTTGACCGCGCAAATACGCCCCACAAGCCCCAGGAGGCAAAACACAGGCGCCGCCCGACGATCGGGTGATTTCGGCCCGAGCAGCCGACATGCAGACCCCGTTGATGCGGGTAAACCATTCCTGACCGTCAAGGTCGCCGGGCAGAGCTTTGCGATTGCGCTCGCTGACGTTCACGAGGTGCTGGCTCTTGGGGAAGAGTTTTCTACGGCGAACCGGCCACAGGACGTTATACTTGGCATGGCCGAACATCGCGGAGCCGTGCTGCCGGTGGCAGATGCGCGCAACCTACTTGGCCTGCGCAGTGATAAAGAGCGCGCTGCAAATCGGGTCGTCGTCGTGGATTATCTGGGAACGAGGATCGGTCTGGCCGTCGAGCGTGTCCAGACTATCCTGCGTCTGGCATCGTCACAAATTGATGCCGTTCCAACGGTTCTCAAGAATGGACAAGGCCCCGCGGAACTTGAGGCGATTGGACGCCCCGGTGAAGGGCAGTCGCTCGTTGCAATTCTCTCAACCGAAAAATTGTTTGGAAATCAGGCCGTCAACCGGGTCGCGTCGCCGGTGGGAGAACATGACATGAGCGAAAACTCGATCGTTGCCAAAGGTGAGCAGTTCTTGATTTTTTCGCTTGGATCGGAGGATTACGGCCTGCCGATCCGATGCGTGGAAGAAGTTGTACGCGTTCCTCAATCCGTTACGCGCGTACCTAAGGCGCCGAGTTTCGTGGCCGGCGTCGTCAATCTTAGGGGGAGAGCGGTCCCGTTGATCGATCAGCGCATGCGCTTTGAGGTAGCGGATACCAACCCCCTTCCATGGCAGCGCGCCATCATTGTGACCTTTGAAGAGACACGCGTTGGTTTTGTAGTTGATCGCGTGTCGGAGACCGTCGAGATAGCTGCCGAAGACCTGTTGGAGGCTCCCGACATATCGGAACGTACAAGCGTGTTCGACCGGGTGGCTCGACTGAAGGCAGACGGCCGAATGATACTACTGGTCGATCCAAAAGAACTGCTCACGCGCGCAGAACAGGATGTCGTTGCGGCCTTGGCCATGACCGGATCCGAAGAGAAGGCATCTTGATCCGGCTCTTGATCGTCGACGATTCCGCGCTGATGCGCCGACTGCTTGGCCGAGTATTTGCCGAAGCCGGTGATTTTGTCCTGGAATATGCTCGCAATGGGCAAGAGGCGCTGGACATGGCGGCGAGGTTTGAGCCGGATGTCATCACACTAGATATCCATATGCCTGACATGGATGGCCTTGCTTGCCTCGACCGGATCATGCTGGAGCGCCCTTGCCCTGTCGTGATGATTTCGGCATTGACGGAGGAGGGCGCCGAGCAGACGCTGGTGGCGCTCGATATGGGAGCGGTCGATTTCGTTGCCAAACCGACGCGAGCAGTTTCGCTCGAGATCGACGCGCTTGGCCCGCTGATCGTCCAAAAAGTTCGGGGTGCAGCAAGCATTGCAATCCGCCGCAGCCGACGATTGAAAGAACGCATCAGCCGGGCTGCACCTCGCGCCCCCGATCTTCCACGATCTTCCACTGAGGCCAGAGGACGACTGGCAGACAAACGGCTTGTCCTGGTTGGATCCTCGACCGGAGGACCGCCGGCCCTTGAAGTGATCCTCTCCTCCTTGCCTGCTGACTTTCCCTTACCGATTGTCATTGCGCAGCACATGCCGGCGACGTTTACCGGACCACTTTCGCGCCGGCTGGACAAACTGTGCGCGCTTTGCGTGGTTGAAGCCGACCAGCAGCGGCCGATCGAACCGGGGCATGTCTACATAGCCAAGGGAGATGCCGACATCATCCTATCCTCAAGAGCGGAACGGCTGGTCGTGATGCCTGCTCCGTCTGATGGGCGGTGGATCTGGCATCCAAGCGTCGATCGCATGGTTCTGTCTGCAATGAACGTTGTCGCGCCACAAGCGTTAATCGGGATCCTGTTGACCGGGATGGGCAGCGACGGTGCGTTGGCAATGGTCGATCTGAGGAAAGCCGGTGGCCGGACGATCGCGGAGGCCGAGGCGACGGCCGTCGTTTGGGGTATGCCAGGCGAGTTGGTGTCCCGCGACGGGGCAAGCGATGTTTTGCCGCTTGGACGAATTGCTTCGAAGCTTCTGGATTACGTCAAATGACCCTACCGGTGCAGCCAGAAGGAGGAGCGCTCATTAGCCCGCTGTCGATCGCCGATTTGAAGGACATTTGTGCGTTCGTTCATGCGCGCACAGGGATGATCTTCGGAGAAACGAAACGATACTACGTCGAGCGGCGCATTTCCGAACTGATGCGCGTGCGGGGCAGCGCTACGCCTCAGGACTATCTGGCGGTGTTGCGAGCGGACGAGACGGAAGTCGAAAAGATCATCAACAGCTTCACCGTCAATGAGACCTATTTCTACCGCGAGGAGCACCAACTGGCTTGCCTTAGCCATTCGATCCTGCCGGAAATCGTATCCACGAAACGCCCCGGCGACCGCATCCGGATCTGGTCGATGCCCTGTTCAACAGGGGAAGAGCCCTATTCGATCGCGATATGGCTTTTGGAGAATTGGCGGCTCGTTGATGCGTATCACGTCGAAATCGTTGGTTCGGATATCGACACGTCAGTGCTGCAGCAGGCCAGGGAGGCAAGCTATGGTGAGCGGGCCTTGTCGAAACTTCCGAGTGAATTGATCGAGGGCTACTTTGAACCCAAGCACGCGCACAAACACACGTTGATTGCCGACTTAAAGGAATCCGTGAGTTTCACAAAAGCAAACATTTTGGACCCGGCAAGCCTGGCCGCGTCCGGTCGGTTCGACGTCATATTCTGCCGCAACCTCCTCATCTATTTCGATGACGAGGGCAGGCAGCTTGCTGCTCACAATCTCCATGAGTTGCTGAATCCGGGCGGATACATCTGCCTGGGGCATTCGGAGTCTATGGCAAGGATTTCCGATCGGTTCGACCTCATTCGGTTCCCCGACGCCATTGTCTACCGGAGAGGCGATGGGGCGTCCGATGGATGAATTGACGGAACAATTCGGGATCGAAGCCCGCGAGCTCGTTCAACAGGCGTTTGAATCGCTTTTGGCGTTGGAGCAAGATCCTCTTGACCAGCGCCAGCTTGAAAGCCTGTTCAGGTCCATCCACACGCTAAAGGGTTCCGTCGCCCTTTTCGAGTTCGGACCCATGGAGGCGATACTCCATCGCTGCGAGGACTATCTTTCTGCTGCGAGGGCGGGCGGGATCGATATCGACGCGGGTTTCATCGATGCCGTCGTGGTCATCGTTGAATGGACAGAACAATGCGTGGAGGAGATCGCTGCGACCGGAGCGCCATCTGCGCAGACCCTTTCGCAGGGGCCACAACTTCAGGGGGCACTGGCCTTCTCCCCCGGGGTGTTAAGCGAGGGGCTCGATGCCAATGAACCGACGCCACGCTGGGCACGCGACCTCCTGAGTAAACACAGTTCGTTGCCGATTGACCATTCTGTGATCGCAGCGCGTTACGAGCCCCACGCGGAATGCTTCTTTAGCGGCGATGACCCGTTGAAGACGGTCTCGCAGGTGCCTGGCATTGCCTATCTCCGCGTGTTCGCGCGCAACATGCCTGAGCCTGAAACCCCCTATGATCCCTTCCGCTGCAATCTTGTGATCGAAGTTTTGTCGACGGCGTCGCTAAGCGAACTTCAGGCGATATTTCGGCTTATTCCAGACCAGGTCCGCCTGGTGGAGATCCTGGCGGAGCCCGCGGTCACCAATAGCAGGGCCTCAACCCATTCGAACGTTGCCTCGAGCGGCGGTGTTGCTCGCGTCAGTGTGGACCGGCTCGACACTCTCGTTACCCTCACCGGCGAGCTCATCGCTGCCAAGAACCGCCTGCGAAGTGCTGCCGCCCTGTTTCCCCCTCTCTCAGGAAACACCTCGCCTGTGCGGCACCTGTTGGAAAGCCACGCCGAAATTGACCGGCTCGTCGGGTCGCTCTATGCGGCCGTCACACGCACACGCATGATTCCTATTGGTCAGACCTTCCGGCGCTTTCCAAGACTTGTCCGCGAAACAGCGGCCAGACTGGGAAAAGCCGTCGACCTCGTCATGGAGGGAGAGACGATTGAAGCCGATCGGGAGATTGTAGAAAACGTCTACGAGCCCCTGGTGCACCTCATTCGCAACGCAATCGATCACGGCATCGAGGCTGGAGTGGAGCGTACAAAGGTCGCCAAGCCCGAAAGAGGGCTGATCCAGCTGAGGGCTATGCGCCTTGGCGAGCAATTGAGGATCGAGTTGCGGGATGACGGACGCGGAATGTCGCCGCAAACCATTCGTGCGAGAGCCTTGAGCGCCGGTCTGACGACAAACGAGGGTCTCGACGGGCTTTCCGATGACGCAGTCCTTCAGTTCGTCTTCCTGCCTGGGTTCTCCACGTCTGAGGGCGTCACGGACGTGTCAGGCCGAGGGGTCGGCCTTGATGTGGTTCGCTCGACCCTGTCGGCGCTCGGTGGCAGAGTGGAACTTTCAAGCACCCCAGAGAAAGGAACGATCTTTGGACTTGTTCTGCCGATAAGCTTCTCGATGAGCCGCCTGATGGTGGTTGAGGTCGGCGGCGAACAATACGGCATACCGATAGAAAAGATCCACGAAACCGTGCGCGTTTCCGCCAACGCAGTGACGCCGGTTCGTGCCGGCGAGGCATTCGTGCTGCGTCAGCAGACGATTCCCCTGTTGGAGCTCTCCCAATTGCTGCGCCTGCCGCAAACGCCACGAAAGAACGAGCTGACCGTTCTAGCCGTCTCGCTCGGAGGCGAGCCTGTCGGCGTCGCGGTGGATCGGATCGTTGACCGATCGGATGCACTGATGCGACCGCTCACCGGCCTGCTTGCGGGCACGCCGGGAATTGTCGGATCGACGCTGATGGGCGACGGGCGTATTGTACTTGTGCTTGATATCGAAGGTCTGATGACATGACGATCGTTCTTTCTGGCAGTGCAATTGAGCTTCACGGTGCTTGCGGGGTGGAGGACGCCGAAGAGCTTTTGACCGCCCTAGAAGCCAAACCGCAATTGCCCGTCTCGCTCGTGCATGCTGGCGACATCCACACGGCAGTCTGGCAATTGATACTTCTCTGCGAACGCGATCTCGAAGGTGAACCTGCTTCGGATTTTGCCGTGCGTTACCTCTTGCCGACGCTCAAGAATAGGAAAGTTAAATGACAGACGCAGAACAACGCCGGACAAGCCGTTCAGACGAAACCGAGCACGGAGAGATCGAAATGGGTGTGACTGTGTTGGTCGTGGATGACAGCAAGCTGGCCCGCATCGTAGCCGGCAAAGCGATTGCTGCCCTCAAGCCCGACTGGCAACGTGTCGAGGCTGGCAGCGCCGATGAGGCGCTTCGCATCCTGGCCGAGCGCCAGATCGATGTCGCGGTCGTCGACTTCAACATGCCGGACAAGGACGGACTTGATCTTGCCACCGAGATGCGCGACGCGAACCCGACGCTGCCCATCGCCATCATCACGGCGAATGTTCAGGACGAAGTGATTGCGCGCGTGAGGGCACTGAACGCGACCTTTGTTGGCAAACCTGTGACGCAGGAGGGCATGAGTGCCTTCATCACCGGCGCAGCGCTTCGTTTGAAGAAGTCCCAGATATGAGTGAGATCGACATCGAGTTGGACGAGCTCGAACGCGACGCCTTGACTGAACTCGTCAACATCGGGGTCAGTCGAGCGGCCGCAAGCCTGCGTAAGATGGTTCACAAGCAGGTCTTGTTGTCTGTGCCCTCTGTCGAGGTGATCACGAGAAAATCAGCCGCAGCACTGATTGGCCAGCGCGAAAGCGAGAATCTGATCGCAGTCCAGCAGGAGTTTGACGGACCTTTTTCGGGCCGGGCCCTTCTCATTTTTCCAGAAAGCAACGGTCTCACATTAGTACGAGCGATCGTTGGAGACGACATGAGCGAGGAAGAACTCCTCGAAATGGAGGCCGAGGCGTTGGCCGAGACCGGCAACGTTATACTGAATGGCTGTCTGGGCTCGATGGCAAACATGCTCAAGAAATCCCTCAAGATGTCTATTCCGGATGTCAGGCGTGGAAACAGCGCGTCGCTGTTTCATGTCGGCACTGAGGATACGAATGAGGGGTTTGTGCTTTTCCTTTACATAAACTTTTCCGTCAGGGACCATGACATCCGCGGATACATCGCCATGATCATGGATCTGCCGTCGCTGGAGGTCCTCAAAACCTTGGTCGCAGCGTTTATCGAGCGCGTGACGCAGGAGGCGCCTTGAAGTCGTCGAGACCAGGTCTTTTCCCGAAGGCAAGCGCATCTCCGACTGCTGACCCGGCAGATGTCGAGCATGCGACCGGGGGGCGAGAGGCTGAAGCAGAGCTTCTGGAGATCACGAACGAGCTTGCGACGGCCCGAGAAAGGCTTGACCTGACGCTTGAGGCCGCCGGTGCAGCATCCAGCTGGAATTGGGACATTTCCGCCAATCGGCTTTTCGCTGACACACGATTTGCGGCGATGGTCGGACTCGATCCGCTTGATCTCAAAGCCGGAGTTCCCACACGGTACTTCTTTTCCGCCATTCACCCCGATGATGTGCCGCGAATACGATTGGCCGTGGCGGGGATCCTCGCTGGCGCAGAAATCTTCTCCAAGGATTATCGCCTGGTCAAAAGGGACGGGAGCATCCGATGGGTTCGTGCAGAAGGTCGCGGCGAAGCAGACGACGATGAAGAGCCGGTCCGGTTTGTTGGTACGCTTGTCGACATCACCGACCAACGGCTTGCCCAAGAGAGGCTTCGAATAGCGCAGGAGGCCGGTGGCATCGGTACGTTCGAGCATGCTGCAGGATTTGCGACTGTCAACGTTTCGGACCAACTCTGCCGACTCTTCGGACTTCACCCGACTAAGGTTCTGCCGATCAAGACACTCAACGACCTCATCCACGACGGCGACCCGCTGATCATCGATCTGGCGCGTCCCGACGGGCCACAGAGCATAGCGGACAGGGAATTCCGGATCACCCGTGCAGATGACGGCAAAGTGCGATGGCTGGCGCAACGCGGCGAGTATGTCGAGGTCGCTCAGGGCAGCCAGCGGTACATTGGCGTTCTTTATGACGTCACGGAAACAAAGGCGAGCCAGGAGCAACTGCGAACAGCCAACCTCGCCTTGGCCGAACGCGCAAGGGGCAGCATGCGCGAACGCAATCGCATGTGGCAGAATTCCCGGGACCTGGTTTTGGTTCTGAGCGGTTCCGGAGAGATTAAGGATGCCAACCCCGTCTGGCGCGAAATCCTCGGAGCTTCGCCGAGCCTCGCTCTTGGTCGCTCGATTGTCGACTTCACGTGGCCGGAAGACAAAGCCTCGATGCTGGAAGCCATGGAGGTTGCATCCAAGGGCGGACGAAGCGACTTTGAACTACGCCTGAAGCATGCGGATGGCGCTCCACGATGGATTTCCTGGCGCACATCCCAGGAAGACGGAGCGATCTATGGATTTGGCCGCGACGTCACTTTGGAGCGGGAGCAAGCCGAGACGCTGAAAGATACCGAAGCACAATTGCGCCAGTCGCAGAAGATGGAAGCGGTCGGCCAACTGACCGGTGGCATAGCGCACGACTTCAACAACTTGCTGACAGGGATTATCGGCGCTCTCTCGATTCTGCGCCGTCGAATTTCGGCCGGGCGTCTCGACGACCTCGACCGTTTCATCGATGCTGCGACCACCTCCGCCCATCGAGCGGCTTCCTTGACCCATCGCCTGTTGGCGTTTTCGAGGCGCCAATCGCTCGACCGACAGGCGGTCGACGTGAACAAGCTCGTCAATTCCATGGAGGACTTGCTCACTCGGACGCTTGGCGAGAAAATCTCCCTTTCTGTCCTGGTGCATCCAGAGACGTGTTGCGCATTCACCGATGCAAATCAGCTTGAGAATGCAATTCTCAATCTGGCAATCAACGCGCGCGACGCGATGCCGAAGGGAGGGAAGATGACCATCGAGGCGGAGAATGTCATCCTGACGAAGGCTGACATCTCGCGCAACGAGGAAATCCAGCCCGGCCCGTATGCCGTGATCGCGGTAAGCGACACCGGAACTGGCATGACGTCAGAAACGATCGCTAAGGCATTCGATCCGTTTTTCACGACGAAACCGATCGGGCAAGGAACGGGACTTGGTCTGTCGATGATCTACGGCTTTGCCCAGCAATCGGGCGGCCACGCACGAATAACGAGCCAGCTGGGAATGGGTACGACAGTCACGCTCTTTCTCCCGGATGGGTCAGGCGCCGACAAAGTAAGCATCGGCTCGGCTCCGTCCCAACACGGGAGTCTGATGGGTGAAGGTGAGGTCGTGCTCGTTGTGGAAGACGATAGCGCCGTGAGGCTGCTGATCGTCGACGTTCTGAAGGAACTTGGATACAGGACGATCGAAGCCGAAGACGGAGAACATGCGCTGCCGATAATCGAAAGCGCGCAGCGCATCGATGCCGTGGTTTCCGATGTCGGCTTACCAGGGATCAACGGGCGGCAGTTGGCCGAAGTGGCTCTCGCAAGGAGGCCGGGCCTCCGTGTTCTGTTCTTAACGGGTTATGCCGCAACAGCATCCTCACGCGCGGACTTTCTCGGACCGGGCATGGACATGATGACCAAGCCGTTTTCCATGGACGATCTGGCACGAAAAGTTCGAGAAATGCTTGCAAAAGATTGAGACGCCGGCGCAACTCATGCCGACAGTCAGCGCCGACTAGCCGACAAGGTGTGCGGCCTCTGACGTGCCGCCGAATTGGATGTTCGCTGCTCCGGCGTCACTCGCCGTTTGAGGCATCTCCACGCGGTGAGTCGTCAGATCAAAAGGGCGGGTGGCAACGAAGGAAGTGTGCGCGGTGCTATCGCATCAGACCTGCTGCACGTAGAGCGTCTTCGATCGTCCGTCGAATGCCGTCCGCCGGTCCCTTGGGACTCGGATTATCGTTGCTCCGAGCCTTGGAGATAGCGACGTCAGTGGCTATCCCCGGCTTCACCTGTCTCAAGGATGGCGCCGCAACCCCGAACGATTTGGCAATTTCCTCGGTCGACGAAATGCCGACGTCAAGCATGTAGGGCCCTGCCCGACCGTACCCACTTTTCGCATCGATCGGTGTGCCGTGGCCCATACCCTTGACGCGGTAAAGCTGAAGGCGTTCCTCCCCGTTGGCATTGACCCAGACCCGGCGTTCAAGCCGCGACGTTGGATGGTCTAGCCTGGGGGATCCTCGGGTTTCAATAATGCCCAGCCACTGGTCGACAATCGCATCTGCGTTGACCGAGCTGACGGTCATGTCCTGCGTTCCCTGCCAGACCGATATCGCCGGCCATGGGCCCGTTGTTCTGGAAGCGGACCGAAGCAGCTTTTGAAGCGTTTTAGTGTCGGGAATGCCTTGCGCGCGCATACGGTCGAACGCTTGGGGTATCGTGTGTGCCGTGCCATAGGGGAGGCCGGCTATGATTGCGCCGCCGGCGAAGACTTCGGGATAGGTCGCCAGCATCACATTGGCCATCGCTCCACCTGCTGAAAGGCCGGTGATGTAAACTCGCGAGGTATCGATGTCATAGCGTGCTTCGGCGGTCTCGATCATCTGGCGGATTGAAAGCGCTTCACCATCGCCGCGCGCCATATCGTTCGGCTGGAACCAGTTGAAGCAGAGATTGGCGTTGTTGCTGCGGGTCTGCTGCGGGAAGAGGACGACAAAGCCGTAGTCGTCGGCCAATCTGCTCCATCCCGAGCCTGTGTCGTATGACGACGCCGCCTGGGTGCAGCCGTGCAAGACGACGACGAGCGCCGGTCGTGGAATAACCGTCGATGGGACATGGATTTTTGCCTCAAGCTGGCCAGGATTCGATCCGAAGGCCTCGAATGCAGACAAGTGGCCCTCCCTCGAAGGGGCGACCGGATGTGTGCGGAACTGCTTTAGCAAGGCGAGGGTGTTAGACAAGGAGCGCATAACGAAACCTCCAGGCCGTAACGGCCAGGATGGCTATCATAGCGGCCTCATACAGCACTCGGTAATGATTGCTGCAGCGCACAATGTAACGCTGCAGCGCAGCGTTTCAATGGAAGACGCAAAATTTCGCCAGACGAACGCAGATCCGTCAATCGAGCCAGCGGTTGCGAAACGTGAGGCTGGCAACGGAGATCGGTTTGCCCTCTTCGCTTCGCACAGAGACTGAAATCTCGGTGCCGTGGCCCTCGGGCAATTCGTCGCGTGCGACATCGACGAGGATGCGACTGATTTCCTGCATGACCGCCTCGCGTGAGTGGAGTTCAAGCCCCAGATCATCTCGCGTCTGTCCGTCACCATTGTTGAGATCGAAAAAGTAGCGCGTCATCGACATTCCGGCCTCCGCTCCCATACGAAAGTCGGCAAGGAAGCTATTTGTTCCCTAGAGTAAATCAGCGCCGATTGTTTTATCCGTCCGTTCAAATTGGTGCAGTCTCGGGCGATCAAGGGCGGCAGTCTTGCAAAGAACAAGGTCGCTGCCTTCATGCAAGCTCACGCAGTTTGGGCTCGCGGTCCCAGAACCGCTGGGAAGCGGCCTCCAGGAAACTAGCGTCTAGAGGCACGACACCTGCGCCGATCTCCACAGCCGCCTTCTTCAGCATTGGCAACGCTTCCTCGCTGTGGCCGATCGCCTTCAAATGACCGAAGGCATCCATAATCCACTGAATGGCGGCCGCTTCGTTGACGAGAAGGTCGGCGCCATCTTTTGAAAGCAGCACGGCAACCGCGTCGAAAATCTGAGACGGGGATCCGGCGAGCTGGCCGTCGGCTTTCACGGTCTTTCCGTCGGAGAGCTTTGTGTTGCCGATCTTCGGGGCTACGACAAAAGGCACCGCGCCGGCTTTGACGATCGCGTCCTTCAGCTTTTTCAGCGCAGTCGCGTCTGAGCCGTCGGCGATGAGGATACCTATTTTCCGGCCATCGACCGTCTCCAGCATGTTCTTCTGGATGGACAGGGCAGGCGAAGGGTCAAGATCGACCGGTTCCCGTGCAGCCGGATTGATCGCAGGGAGATCCATGCCAAGACCGTCGGCGACCCGCTGTGCAAGATCCTTGTCAACGTTCAAGAGATTGCCGATCATCCGCGGTGGCACATGGCCAAGGGCAACCTTGGACAACTCGAAAACGAACGACGAGGCTATATGTGCCCGTTCGGAGTCCGTCTGGGAGAGCCAGAACAGGCGCGCCTGGCTGTAATGATCGGCAAAAAGGTCGGCGCGTACGCGAAGCTTCTCACCCTGTTCGGTTTCGCCGGTCTGCGCCTCCAACGTTCGGAAACCGGTGACCGGGCATTCGCGTGGACCACCGTCCTCGCCTGCCATTGCAAGGCTGTTCGGCTCGTAGTTTGCCCGCCCCTTGGGCACGGCCATCTGCATCATGCCGTCGCGCTGAAAATTCATCATCGGGCACTTTGGAGCATTGATTGGCAACTGGTGAAAGTTTGCCGTGCCGAGGCGTGACTTCTGCGTATCGAGATAGGAAAACAACCTTCCTTGAAGGAGCGGGTCGTTGGTGAAGTCTATTCCAGGAACAATGTTTGCCGGGCAGTACGCCACCTGCTCGGTTTCTGCAAAGAAGTTGTCCGGATTTCGGTCAAGAACCAGCCGGCCGACGATCTTCAGCGGCAGAAGTTCTTCAGGAATGATCTTGGTGGCATCGAGTACGTCATAGGGGAGTTTGTGCGCGAACGCCTCGTCGAACAGTTGAACGCCGAGTTCCCATTCCGGAAAACTGCCGTTCTCGATCGCTTCGTACAGATCACGGCGATGATAGTCGTTGTCGGCTGCCTGCAGCTTCAGTGCCTCATCCCACACCGTCGACTGAACGCCAAGCTTCGGCCTCCAATGGAACTTGACGAAGGTCGATCTGCCGGCGGCATCGACGAAGCGAAATGTATGAATGCCGAAGCCCTGCATCATGCGGTAGGAACGCGGTATTGCCCGATCGGACATTGCCCACATCAGCATGTGGGTGCTCTCGGGAATCAGCGACGCGAAGTCCCAAAATGTGTCGTGAGCGCTGCCGGCCTGCGGGTAGGCACGGTCGGCTTCCATTTTGACGGCGTGGATAAGATCCGGGAACTTGATCGCATCTTGAATGAAGAAGACGGGAATGTTGTTGCCAACCAGATCCCAGTTGCCTTGCTGGGTGTAGAATTTGACCGCAAATCCGCGGACATCGCGGGGTGTGTCGACCGAGCCGGCGCCACCGGCGACCGTTGAGAAGCGTACGAACACCGGCACTTTTTCACCAACCCGCTGAAAAAGATCCGCCGTGGTCACGTCGCTAAGGGACTGGGTTAGTTCGAAGAACCCATGTGCTGCCGAGCCGCGCGCATGCACGATCCGCTCCGGGATCCGTTCATGGTCGAAGTGAAAGATCTTCTCGCGCAAAACGAAGTCTTCCAGAAGCGCCGGTCCCCGCCCGCCTGATTTCAGGCTGTTCTGATTGTCGGAGACCCGAATACCTTGATTGGTGGTGAGGTGCGCTTCATCGGTTTTGGCCGAGACGTGCTGATGGGTTTCACCGCCGTGACCACGGTCGGTCTCAAATGTCGTCTTGTCGGCCATCGATCGGATCCTTTGCTCTGGCACACCGGCACTGGCGAAGGACGCTCGACATCTGCGAGGTTCCAAGGGGCCGGGAGGGAGTACACCGCTAAAACCTTCGTGTGTTACAAGAGTTCCCTCGTGATCGCGCATTTTCGTATCGTGAGCCCTTCGGCACAAATCCGAGAGGGGGGAAGAGTGCGACAATACACAGTGGGGAAACGGCGTGGATTGGGGCCGGCGCGTAACCTCTGCCTTAATCTAGGGTGTCTTGGACGTCTTCTTCCGCAATGGGGAACGAAGCGTCTACCGCCGCGCCAACGAAGGCTCTGCGTGAAAGCCCTAGCGCGTTGCCGCGCTTCAGATCAGCGTGGCAGCGGTTTCTTGATCGCGCTCGTAGAACCAACCGCCCTGCGGCATCTCGTTTGGTGCTTGGTCCCAACGGCTACTTTGCAGCCCGGCCGATCGTGTCGGCCATGTACGCTCCTCGAAAGCCCATAGGCAGGGGGTTGCCAGTGGTCGAATCCTTGAGAGTCTGATGCTCCAGTTCCGCATTCAACTCAGCGCCCACAATCAGCAGGGTCACCGATAACCAGAGCCAAATGAGGAAACCGACAAGGCCACCGAGCGCGCCGTAGCTGGCATTGTAGTCGGCCAGATTGCCCAGATACCAGGCATAGGCCAAAGACATCACGATCCAAGCGGACGTTGCAAAGAGCGATCCCCAGGTTAACCAACGGACCTTTGGCGGCTCGCGACTGGGGCCAAGGCGGTAAACGACTGCCGCTCCTGTTAAAGCGGCAGCAACCACTAGTACCCAGCCTGTTAGCAGGATCAAAGCCTCATTTGCCGGATCGAGGGAGACGAGCCGAAAGACCGCGGGCAGAGCGGCACTGACGCCTATCATGATGATGAGGACAATCATGGCGCAAAGTGTGAAAACGATTGCGATAACATTGAGCTTGAGAAATCCACGCTTCTCTACTTCCTGATAGGCAACATTCATTGCCTCGAAGAGCGCGAGCGTGCCGTTTCGGGCGCTCCAAAGCGTGATGAAGAGACTGACCAGGAAGGTGGCGCTCAACGTCGTCTCGCGCATATGTACAAGCGCTTGGACCTGCGGTTCAAAAACATCGAACGCCCCCGGGGGCAGCGTGTAGGACAGAGCCTTCAGGTGCTCGGCAATGTCGATTGGATCAGCGAGCAATCCGTACAGCGAGACAATAGCACCCAATGCCGGGAAAAGTGCAAGGAGCAGGTAAAACGTCACTCCGGCGGCGACGAACGCTACGCGGTCGTTAGAAACTTCGTGGATAACGCGCCAAAGAACGTCGTAAAGCCCTTTTGGGGGGATGTCCTCAGGAACATCGGCATAGCGGCCACGATCATCATCTTCGTTGGCGTGCGTGGGATTGCCGTTTGCCTCGTTGCGCCCAGGAGCGCGCCGTTTACCAATCAGATAGAGCGCAAGCAACGCGGCTGCGCAGACGACGTAGGCCTTAGAGTAGCTTTTCGAGTGTGGGTATCTCGAGGACATCACCAAAGATCCAGTTGCTCGATCCCTAACGATCGGCGACGCTAATGGATGCATCTTTCCTCACTATAAATCTCCGATTTCGTCCCACCACTTTCCGCTGCTTCGATGACGGCGTTCGTCTCCTCGACGTCGTGGCTGCGATGGCGGCCAGTTCAGTGCGAAGCCGGGTCGCCTCAATGCGCAAAAGCGTGCAGCTGCTCGCGTCGGCTGAGCATGGTCGCAGTTCCTTCGTCGGCGATACGCCCCGGTCATCATCGTTTTCGTAACCTGACGGGTTGGACATCGCTGCCGCGCTCCTGCGCTCGATCATACCCAACCAAAGAGGCCGCCATGGTTCCACGCCTAGCGTCGCCGTGATCCGCTGGGGGGAGACCTAACTTCTCTTCTTGGAACTCGCAGCTGGCGTTGTCGTCAGTCGAAAATCGGCCATTTCCTTCGCCGTCAAGTAATAAAGGCGATCCGCAGGCGTTTCCAAAGCGTTGAACCAGAGTTCAGCAGCAATGCCCATGGCCTCGAGATGGCGGGCGACACGTGCGGTGGCGGATTGTGTGGTCGACATGACCTCGTCTGCGGCAGGTATGACGTTGCTGACGTTAAATAGCTGGTGCACTCCAACCACCGCGTCTTTTTCCGCGAGGCGTTCAACGCCACCTGCAAGCACGATTGGACACGAGGATGCGCAAAGTGCTCTCGACACAACTTTCGTCGTCAACGATTTTTCGCGTATCAGCTTGGAAATTGCCAGCGCGTCGTCCACTGAGCCGCCTGGGGAGTTGAGCGCGACGGTTCTTACATACTCGCCGCGAACTTCGATCTCTCGGGCAAAGCGCAAAGACGCGCCTTTATCGAAGGTACCTTCGACAAGCAGGACGCCGCCCGGGCCAAGTTCCAACGTCATCGGCTTGTTCAGCACTTCGACTGGGCTCGATGGGCTTTGCGCAGGATCGCTCGGATCCCCCGTGGTTCCTGCAGGCGGCAGGAACGGGACCTGGTAGGCTGGGTCGGCGGTTGACAGCTTGGGGTTGGTTTCCATGTTGCGAACGTCGATGATGAGAAAAATCGCCGTCAACGACAGCAGTAGATAGAACGCGCCTCGCATCGCGGTGCCATCGTCGAGGCGTTTCAAGGCCTTGATCGGTTCATCGATCCTCATGTGAGCGATCCTTGGGACGTATTCTCGGGTCGAGGTTTGTGATGTTATTTGCCTCTTCCGTGGTTTTCTGTGCTTCAAGCTCGGCAGCAACCTCCATCAGATCCGAGCCGCTTTGCGTTAGCGCACGCTTCAATTCTATTGCCTGCACGAGTTCGGCCGCCGTGATTCGTTCGGCAAATGGCATCCTCTCTTCCTGTTTTCGGATCGCGCCGTGCACGACTGCAAGAATGAACACCAGTACACCGGGCAGGAGATCGATGGAGATGGCGCCAGCCCATGCTGGGATAAAGTCCGAAGCGTAGCGCAAGACTGCTTCGGCGGACGATAGTGGAACGAACCTTCGCTCCTTTACCGGTGTGCGTGCAAGGATTTCGTCTGCAGCGTCGGACAGAACCTTCGACTGGGCTGCCACTGAAGCACGCACTGTCGCCATTACCCTGTCCTGGCGGTCAACAAGGTCGGCATCGCCACCGTCGGCGACTGGCGCAATAAAGCCGAGCGAAAGATCATCCGCCGCGCGACGGATCGAAGGGGCAATTGAAGTCTGTCCGAGCGAGGCTATGACCCCGGTGAGTGCCACGACTTCCGAGGAGAACTGGTCGGCACGCGGTTCAATGGCGCCGGGTGCCGACACCAGCGTACGCATGGTCCCAAGACGTTTTTGTCCTTGTTCGAACAACGTCGTTACCTGTTCGCGCGAGGCGTTGATGCCGTTCTCTAGATCTTTCATCTGCGCTGACATCTGCGACAGCAACTGGACGACGCTTCCTGAACCGGTCGTACCGGTGAGCGCGCCCGATTGCCGTTCTGAAAGCGCCAGCTGAGCAAAGCGCTCGGAGGCGCGCTGGATATCAGGCAGAAGACTCTGGGCAGCAAGTGCGTTCTGGTGCGCCTGGTCGAGGTCGGCGGTATAGTCTTCGACCGTCTCGGCCAGATGCTGCTCGAGTGCCGCAGAACCGGCTAGTGCGGCAGCATTGAGCCAGCTTGACATGGCCATGATCATGACCGCGCCCATGGCCATCACACCCAGCATGGCGGCACGGCCCGTTTGGGTCGTGATATGGGGATAGAAGCGCGTCATGTAGGACCAGAAAGCGTAGATACCGACCGAGACGGAGGCCGAGTATATGATCGCCGCGAAGAATATCGCCGTTGGAGAACCGTCCAGGATGCTGCGCACGCCGAGATAAGTGTACACGCCGGAGGCAAGCGCTAGCACGGCAATGGCAAAGCGCGTCATCGTTTCGACGGCAGCGACGCCGTCGTGCAATCGCTGGGATGCGCCGGTCGCCATGGGCCAGTCTCCGTAGAAGGAAAGTATTCCTTAAGTGAGGATCAAGAAGCGGGCAGAATAAAGGCCGGTTTCAACACTGCGTCCCGGACAGCTGCTCAATTGACTGAGACGAACAAAACGCGGGGGACTAGGACAGGTTCGACTGCACCAAGCAAACGCGCAAGACGCACATAATCGCCCGAACAGTGCCTAGGAACTATCGCGTCCTCCGGCAGTTGGTGGTGTGCGAGAAGGAGAGCGCCTATGACCCCAGATATTCGAAACTCCACGTTCTATGTGTTGACCCAGGACGATCCCTTAGCGCCAACGGACGCAATCCCGGTTGGCTTCGAAGAGGCCTATGAGGAAGCTCAAAGGCGCACCGCAAGCGGCCTGGCGGTTCATGTCCTTTATACCGAAGACGCAACTCAAATGCAGCTGACGCGGTTTGCTGAGGCCGGAATCAGAACGAGCTTGGCTCCGCAAGGGTAAGGGGGACGGACGGTTCTCAGCGATCGACCGGGACAGGAAACACGAGTTCGTTCTGCCTGAGAAGTGATGGGATCAGTCGCTCGGAAAAAAGCGGGGCCGCATGCACAGCGCGCCGCAAGGCTCCGGCTTCGCGCTTGCCAGAGAAAACGAAGGAAGAGAATTGGCGGAGCACCGCAAGTTCTTTTCCCAGTTTGCAACATATATCTCGGAACTTTCTATGCAAACCCGGTATGTTCGCCGCTGTTGTCCTCGTTCTTGGCTGGGTAGTCGCCGGGCGCCTTTTGCTTTCAGCGACACCTGGGCGCTCGTCATAAACAGGCAGAACTCTCAAGATCGCGACAGTGGGGCCATGCGGGCGAAACTAGATGAGGTCATTCAGACCTCCAAGGCGCAGAACGGGTATGTCGGTATCGAGAAGCTGGACGAACATGCGCCGCGAGCGCTGATCACGGTTTTGGAAAAACAAGCCGGGCGGTCTGGTGAAGTGGGAAATCGAGCGCCATCGCGCGATCCGCCTCGGGCGTCGACTTGAGGGTCCGAGCCGACGAGCGGTCGCAGGCCGCGTTCCAGCCGAGCGCTATGGAGTTGGAGAACAACCGGATTTTTCCGTTTTCTCCTTTGGCCATTGCAATGGCAGTCGAGCTCCCTATCCATCCGTCCGACGGTCGGTCCGCGAGCGCTCGCCAAGATAGCGACGATGCAAACTTCAAAAATGTATGTGAAGGGCGTCGTCGCTGTTCCGCCTTTAAGGCAAAGTCGCACTCCCGAAGCGTAAAATCTGCTCGCGCAGTGATGGCTCAGCGACGCGACGGGCAGCCTCCCAATATGCGAACCAGGCAAGTTTGCGCTGGCCCTTCTCCGGAAAGTTTCCGCGCAGGCGAGCAACTTTCATCGCAAAAACATGGACCTTGCAAGAAACCTTCAAGCCACTGTCTAGCTTCTTCCTGTAGACGTAGTGGCCAATTGGAGCCCTCTGACAGCTGCCTTTTACGCCGGCCTCCTCGAACGCCTCCCTTGCCGCTACCTCATGAGCACGCTTTCCTTTCATGGGCCACCCCTTTGGGATGACCCAGCGACCGGTATCGCGGCTTGTGATGAGAAGTATTTCGAGCGGATGCCCCGTGCGGACACGGTAGCACAAGGCCGCATACTGCAACCTCGGCGGACGGCGAACCATCAACTGCACGTCGGCAAGCACCCTGTGCAGCAATTGCATCAAATGTTTTCTCCCTTGGCGCGAAAAGGGGTTGAAGAGGACGTCAAATGAACGAGGGAACTCATCGTTTGGTTCCTCCGAATTGCTGGACCGGAACCCGAAACCAATCGACGAGTTTACCGGATAATCGCCACATGAGGATTTACCAAATGACCGATCGTCTGATGATGCAAGATCCCCGAACGCAGTACCCCTCCCCGCCGTTCGACCCTCAACCACAATCCACGCCCGGCATTGTTGGTAGGATGCACCCAAAGCCCGATCACGGCGAGAAAACCTACAAAGGGGCAGGTCGGCTGAAAGGGCGCAAAGCCCTTATCACCGGAGGCGATTCTGGCATTGGACGAGCCGCAGCGATTGCGTTTGCACGGGAGGGTGCCGACGTCGCCATATCGTTCCTGCCGGAGGAAGAACCGGACGCGAAAGAGGTTATCGAGTTGATCGAGGCCGAGGGCCGCAAGGCGCTCGCCTTGCCGGGTGATGTGAAGAATGAAGACTGGTGCCGCGCGTTGGTGTCGCGGGCACTGTCCGAGCTTGGTGGCATAGATATCCTGGTGATCAACGCGGCCCGACAACAGTTTCGCAAGAACGTCTCGCTTGTAACGTCCGAGGACTTTGACGCTACGCTTAAGACCAACCTCTACGCCTTGCACTGGATTGCGCAGGCCGCCGAGCCGCATTTGCCCCCAGGCGCGTCCGTCATCACAACCGCGTCCATCCAGGCATATCAGCCATCGCCTATTCTCCTCGACTACGCCACGACCAAAGCTGGGATCGTCGCCTATACTAAGGCACTTGCAAAACAGCTGATCGAGAAGGGTGTGCGGGCCAACGTCGTGGCCCCGGGTCCATTCTGGACGGTCTTGCAGCCAAGCGGCGGCCAGCCTGACGAGAAGGTGAAGAACTTCGGGAAGGACAGCGATTTCGGTCGGCCTGGCCAGCCGGTTGAGCTGGCCCCCATTTACGTCTTCCTCGCCTCGCAGGAGGCAAGTTTCGTCAATGGCGAAGTTTACGGTGCGACCGGCGGGAAAGGCGTTGATTGATGCCGGACGATTTCGGTGCGGCCGTTGCCGCGTCTGAATGGATCTGTCGGACCTTATCAAGGCCGTATTGGACGCAACAGGCGGTGGGCTTCAATGACTGAAGATAAACTGTCGACTTACAAGAAAAAACGCGACTTCGAGCAAACGCAGGAACCGAGCGGGGATGCTCGCGTCTCACCGTCGAACCGTCGGCGCTTCGTCATCCAGAAGCACGACGCCACGCGCCTGCACTACGATTTGAGACTTGAACTGGACGGCGTCTTCAAATCCTGGGCCGTTGCCAAGGGACCTTCGCTTAACCCCCACGACAAGAGGCTCGCGATCGAGGTCGAAGACCATCCTCTCGACTATGGCGATTTCGAAGGGACGATCCCGAAGGGCCAATACGGCGGCGGTACGGTCATGTTGTGGGATCGAGGTTATTGGGAATTCGAGGGAGAGAAATCCCCGGAGGCAGCGCTGAAGAAAGGCGACTTCAAGTTCTCGCTGGAGGGAACGCGCCTAAATGGCAGTTTTGTGCTGGTTCGGATGCGCAACGATCGGCAGGGAGGGTCCCGGCCGAACTGGCTCCTGATCAAGCACCGTGACGACTATTCCGTGGCCAAAGACGGTGCGAAAGTCTTGGAAAATGCCACTTCCGTGGCTTCCGGTCGCAAGATGGACGAGATCGCCAATGGCAAGGGCCGCAAGCCGGCCGCCTTCATGATGACAGGGGGCGTGGTCGAGGCCGACGCAATCTGGGACAGCAGACAGGGGCTGGCGGCGGCAGAACGTAAGAAATCACAAACAGGGCGCACAAAATCAGCGCGCGAAACCCTGCCTGATTTTATTGCGCCCCAGCTTTGCGAAACGGTTGATCGTCCACCGGCCGGCGACAAATGGCTACACGAGATCAAGTTTGACGGCTATCGAATGCAGTTGCGCGTGGATGGCGGCGTGGCAACCTTGAAAACCCGAAAGGGGCTTGATTGGACGGCTAAATATCGCGAGATCTCTGAAGATGCGTCCTCCTTGCCGGATTGCATCATCGATGGGGAAATCTGCGCGCTTGATGAGCATGGCGCCCCGGACTTCGCTGCTCTCCAGGCGGCGCTTTCGGAAGGTAAGACAGGCAATCTCGTCTATTTCGCCTTTGATCTGGTGTTCCATGCGGGAGAGGATCTAAGAGCCATTCCGCTGGTTGAACGCAAAGAGCGCTTGCAGGTTATGCTTAGCGAAGTTGCCGACGATGCTCGACTTCGTTTCGTCGAGCATTTTGAGCGGGGCGGAGAGGCGGTACTTCGATCCGCATGCAAGCTTTCCCTCGAGGGTATTGTGTCCAAGCGGGCAAATGCTCCCTACAAGTCAGGCAGAACCGATACATGGTTGAAATCCAAGTGCCGGGCAGGCCATGAAGTGGTGATCGGCGGCTACGCCAAAACCAATGGCAGGTTCAGATCTCTTTTGGTCGGGGTCTACAGAGGCGACCATTTCGTGTATGTCGGACGGGTTGGGACTGGTTATGGCGCAGCGAAGGTTGCAAGCTTGTTGCCAAGACTGAAAGAGGTCGAAAACGCAAAATCACCCTTCACCGGCATCGGTGCTCCGAGAAAGCAAGGCGAGGTCGTTTGGCTGAAGCCGGAACTTGTTGCGGAGATTGAGTTCGCGGGTTGGACGGCCGACGGGCTGGTGCGGCAAGCCTCCTTCAAGGGGCTTCGCGAGGATAAGCCCGCTGCCGAAGTTAAGGCAGAAAAGCCGGCCCCGCCTGCAAAAACGCCGACGCCACAGCCGACGGCAGGGGGCAAGTTGGCCCCGGCGCGCGTGGGCCAGAAGGCGGAAGTCCTGGGCCTCCTGGTATCCAGCCCCGACAAACCTCTATGGCCGGATGCCGGCGACGGTGAGCCGGTCACCAAGGAACAGCTTGCGCACTACTACGAGGCTGTCGGAGCCTGGCTGATCGATCACGTCAGGGGCAGACCCTGTTCCGTCATCCGTGCCCCGGACGGAATTGCCGGTGAACAGTTCTTCCAGCGCCATGCAATGCCCGGCACTTCGAACCTTCTTGAACTTGTTACCGTCTTTGGAGACAAGAAACCGTACCTGCAGGTCGATCGCGTGGAAGGTCTGATTGCGATCGCACAGATGGGTGGCCTCGAACTTCATCCCTGGAACTGCGAGCCGGGTAAACCCGAAGTTCCCGGGCGCCTCGTGTTCGATCTCGATCCTGGGGCCGACGTGACTTTCGCCGATGTCGTCGCCGCGGCAAAAGAGATGCGCGACCGGCTCGACGATCTCGGCCTTGTCAGCTTCTGCAAAACAACGGGCGGCAAGGGGCTCCACGTCGTCACGCCACTTGCGGTGAAATCTCGAAAGCCGCTTTCCTGGGCCGAGGCCAAGGGGTTCGCCCATGATGTCTGCGAGCAAATGGCTCACGACAGTCCCGATCTTTATCTGATCAAGATGACGAAGAACCTTCGAAAGGGTCGCATCTTCCTCGACTATTTGCGCAATGATCGAATGGCAACGGCAGTCGCTCCACTATCGCCGCGGGCCCGGTCAGGGGCGACTGTCTCGATGCCTCTCAACTGGGCCCAAGTGAAATCCGATCTCGACCCGAAGCGGTTCACAGTGCGCACGGTCCCCGCGCTCCTTGCCAAAACCACTGCTTGGGAAGATTACTGCGACAGCGAGCATCCTCTCGAACAGGCAATAAAGCGTCTGGGGAATACCAATCGGGCAGCGTGATCGGTCATGAAAACCGAACAGGATACGAAGGGTAAAGTGCCGCCAAGCCCGCGGCCGGGTGCGACCGCTGACCTGCCACACGATCGCGTCACGGTCGATCGGTTTCGCAATGCGTTTCCGCGTGCTCGCTGGAGCGACGGGCTGAAGGCCTGGTTTGTGCCGGGCCGCACCGCCGAGCGACGCATCGCCCGTTGGCGCGCCGAAATCGAAGCGGAACAGGACGTGTTTGCCGACGAGAAGGGCAGGGACGCCTTTGCCTTTGAGCCGATTGAGAGCCGCTATCTTGAGGCCGCCGCCGCGTTGGAAATCCGCACGCCTTTTTCACGGTCGATTATCGATCAGATCCGCGAGATACCTTTCGCGCGTTGGGACGTCGACCGCCGACTTTGGACCGTGCCCTATCGTTCGCTGTTAGAACTTCGTCAACGCTGGCCAGAGATCGAAGCGGAAGCCGAGCGAAGCGAACCGGAGGAAAGGAAGGCACGTCGAGAGGCGCTCAAAGGTAGCGACGAGGAGCAGGATGTAAAGGCAAGGGCAAGGGAAAAGCGCAAGCAGCGCTATCCGATCCTCCTCGATGAGAGGCCGCCCTACGAGCGCGCGATCGCCACGCATATTGGAGTAGTCTTTTTGACCGGGTCTGACGGCGAACTGGCGGATATCAAAACGGTCAGCGATTTCTATTTTCCTGCCCATGGTGGCGATGAATTTGTCTGGGTCACCTGGCGCCGCGGTTCGCTCGATGAACTGGTAAAGACCTGGCCCGAAAAAACGCCGCCGACACATTCTGAACTCAAGCGGGGCTGGTGGTTTCCGACATTGGAAGATTTGCGGCAGGCGCGTCGCCAGGCCCGATCGAAACGAGAAGCCAGAACGCATAGAGGTGAGAAGAGGCGATCCGGTGAATGATCAGCAACAGGCACTGGAACAGTTTCTGCCGCTTCCGCCGCTCCACCCATGCGAGCTCTCCGGCCTCTGGCAAGGTCGGGGAGTTCCAACGGGTCATCCCTTCGATGGCGTCTTGGAGAACCTCGGCTGGTTCGGCAAACGGTTCAATCCGGATCTGCGGGCCGATGCCCTGCTTTTCCACGCCGGTAGGCGAAAACTGCGGGCCATCGATCCGAAGTGGGTTCCGCTTCACCTCGCACTTCGCTTTCATGCGTTTGGAAGAACGCCCCTTGCCGCCGTGCTTTTTGCCCGTCTTCAACGCTTCTTTCAGGCAAAGGGTCCCGTCGCCTCGATCAATACGGTTGCCTTTGAAGGCGTGGAGAGCGCGGCCATGATCTATGACGACCAGCCGATCGTCGATCATTTTCGACGGATCAATGACGACAGGTTGATGGGACTGATGGCGATGCGAGATGACGATCGGTTTTATCTCTTTGAACCTGAGAGGGTGACCGAACCCGTGGCGCCACCGCCGAACCTGCCCGCCCGCTGACGAGAGCCAGCCGTGGCATCGCACGTCTCAAGATCTAGGGTCGCGGGTGGATCATTTCCGGCGACGACTCTCCGCTGCGACCGACTTTTTCAAGGCGTCCATGATGTTGACGACGTTGCTGGGTGTCGATGGCGTGGTTGACGATTTGGACTTGGCCCGGGACGGCTTTTTTGTCGCCTTCTTCTTGGCGGCGATGATGTCGACCAGGCGTTCCTGCACGGGGTCCTCCACCATGCTGGGGCTCCAGTCCTTCGTCAGCTTCTTTATCAATCGCTGCACGAGCGGCATCATCTCGGGGTCCGCCTTGGCGTCGCTCGCCGCGGTGAAATACGTTTCTTCATCACGAACTTCGTCGCCGTAGCGCAACGTCCACAGCACGATCCCCTTGCCACGCGGCTCGAGCATGACGGCTCGTTCCCGACGCGATATGACCAGTCGTGAAATACCGACCATTTTCTGGGCTTCCATCGCATCTCGGATAACGGAAAAGGCCTCCTGGCCGACCGGTTCGCTCGCAGAAAGGTAGTATGGCGTATCGAGCCATATCCATTCGATGCTGTCGCGCGGGGTGAACGTCGAGATATCGATGGTCTTGGTGCTTTCGAGTGCGACGGTCTCTAGCTCCTCGTCCTCGAGCACGACATACTCGTTTTCCCCGCGTTGGTAACCCTTGACCTCGTCATCTTCCTTGACCTCTTTCCCGGTTACCGCATCGACGAAGTGGCTGACGACACGGTTCTCGGTCTCGCGATTAAGCGTATGAAAGCGAACCTTTTCGCTATCGGATGTCGCCGGCATCATCTCAACCGGGCACGTCACCAGCGAGAGTTTCAGATAGCCTTTCCAGTAGGGACGGACAGCCATGGCTCAATCTCCCGTCAGCCGGTGCGGCGAGACGTTGCTGCCTGTTTCGACTTGGTAGACGGGCTCGACGCCTTTTGCCGAGGAGCGCCTTTGTTTGCGTTGGCCGCTTGGCGCTTGGACTTTGACTTGCTCGCATTGACGCCTGCGCTCTCGCGAAGCGCCTTGAGCAGATCGCCGGGCTTGGATGCAATGGGCAGCTTTTTCTTCGGCAGGGCACGCCCCTCGATTTTGGCTTTGACCAGGTCGGCGACAGCCGCCTCGTACCGATCGTCGAAGTCGCCGGGGTCAAAACTGCCCTTCTTTGTGCGGATAATGTGCTCTGCAAGTTCCAGCATCTCGCCCTCGATCTTGAGGTCGGGAAGCTCCTTGAATGCTTCTTTCGATGATCGCACTTCATAGTCAAAGTTGAGGGTGGCAGCCACCAGCCCCTTGCCGTGTGCGCGGATGAGTACGGTTCGCATCCGGCGAAAAAGCACAGTCCTGGCGATCGCGGCGACCTTGGTCTTCGCCATCCCATCACGAAGGAGTGCGAAAGCCTCGCCGCCCATTTTGTCGGGTGCAAGATAATAGGGTTTGTCGAAATAGGTGGTGTCGACCTGCGAGCAGGGGATGAAGGCCTCGATCTTAAGGGTTTTGTCGCTTTCCGGGACCACCGCTGTGACTTCTTCGGGTTCAAGCACGACGTATCGTCCACCCTCGATTTCATAGCCTTTTACCTGGTCGTCGGTCTCAACGGGCTCTCCCGACTCGCTGTCAACGAACTCGCGCTTTACCCGGTTGCCTGTTTTTCGATTGAGCGTATGGAAGCTGATGCGTTCGGACGAGGACGCGGCCGTGTAAAGAGCCACTGGGCAGGTGACCTCTCCGAACTTGATGTAGCCTTTCCAGTTCGCTCGCGGGGCAACCATGGCTGCATTCCTTTCGACACCCGGGATTGATGTAACCTGTCGGTACGCAAATCGTTCCACGTTCAATTTCGTCACATCCACGAAACCTCTAAGCGCTTTTGGTGGCATTGGTGCGCCTGAGGGCACGCTTTGCGCCGGCACGATGGGGGGTGCGGCAATCACGAGGCTGCCAACCATCAGAAAAAGGGCCCCCGTGCGGGGGCCCAGTCTGGGGTTCAGGGCTGTGATCTTAACGCATCATGGCCCCTCTGGTTCCAATTAGCGCATGCTCTCGAGACGCAGACGTTCCTTCTCGACTTCGTCGGCCGTGTAGGGATCGAGCGTCTCGTCAAAGCGTGTCCAGCCCTGTTGCGTGTAGGCAGCGCGACGCTGGACAGGATCGACCCACGTACCTCGGCGCAAGATCGCTTCGGCATCCGCTTGGAGCGCGTCGTCGACACGTGCTGTGACGACCGTGCCGCCGCGCCGTACGCCTTCGGCATAGACATGGGCGTGTTCCTCCGGAACGCCAGATTCTGTCATCGCTCCGATAATCCCGCCGGCGGCACCACCTGCTACCGCGCCGGCGGCAGCACCCGCTGCGGTCGCGGCAAGCCAACCGGCCGCGACCACCGGCCCCACACCCGGAATGGCCATGACACCGAGACCAGTCAAAAGGCCGCCAAGGCCCCCGACCGCAGCGCCGACACCGGCGCCCGTGCCGGCGCCTTCAGCCGCGTTGTTTTCGTTTGCGCTGCGATAACGATCGCCAATATTGTTGGAAACGATGCTGATGTCGTCCGATGGAACGCCGCGCTCTTCAAGGGCCGTCACTGCGGCGCGGGCGTCGGAATAATCGTCAAAAAGTCCACTAACGGTTTTCATTGGAGTTCCTCGCTGCTGGAATTAGTTGGCGACAATGTTGCCCTGGTAGTCGAGCGCGACTTGCAAGGATTTGCCATCCTTCATCGCGGTGGCGCGCCAGACGCCTGTGCCATCAAGCTTCAGCCCCGTTACATCTGTATAGCCGGCTTCAGCGAGGCGATCCTTTGCCTGAGCTTCGGTAAAGCTGTTGGCGCCGGCAACGGGGGCTGTGGGGTTGGTCTTATCCGGCGTCGCGACCGCAGGCGTGTCACCATCAGTCGTGGCGGGAGGCGTTGAGGTCTGCGCCAGCGCGCCAAGGGTCGATACGCCGAGGAATACCGCGGCGAGCAGCACGTTCTTCATGATGTTCGGTTCCTTGTTCTCAGCCCGTTAAAGGCAATGTCCAAACTCGGCGAACCGCTTTTGGTTCCGAAGCATTTGGTCTTTTCCGTTGCCCGACCGGCGCACTCGGAAACCATGAGCGGAGACTGGTCGCAATTTTGCGCGCGTCCGCAATATTGCATTTTCCTGACGCCGAGGCAGATGCCGAAGTCGAGCGGGCGCTGCTTTTAGCGATCGAGAAGGCCGAGGCCGGACGTTCTCTGCTTGGTAGGAAACGGTGTTGCTGCGGATGCTCGATGTGCCATCGTGAGGCGAGCCTCACTGGCAGGCCCGCTGGTCTGGCGCCGCAAATCTCGTTTGACGTTGGCTCTTGAACGCCGGGCCGCCGAGACCCCACGGGTTAGAAGGTGCCGTGCTTATTGTTTGGCGCTTTTGCCTCTTTGCATAAGAAGCTGCATTTCTTCAAATCGGCGCCGGCGTTCGCCATCTTCCTGGTCTGAAGAGTAGCAAGTCCGGGAGACGCAGAAGCGCAGGAGTTTTGTGATCGGATTTGGCTGATCGAATTCGCAGTCGAACGTATCCGACATTTCGGCCTTCTTCGTATCGGCTCTCTCAGAATATTTGAAGCGGACGCCGGGGGGCTTAAGCTCAGGGAATGATTGCACGATGCCGATATTCAGCGTGTCGGTCATGAAAAAATTCCTTGCGACGGACGTGCAGGCCGATTCAAGTTCGGTACTTTGGGCAAAGGCGGGGCCAGCGATAAGAACCGCGGTGACAGGAAGCCATTTCATTTTTCCTCTCCATTCGCACGTGGTTCACACGAAAAGGTTGTTGCGTGAACCCGAAAAGACCGGGAAAAGTTCCAACCCCATTTTGGGAGCAACATCCCCGCGAAGCTAAAATTGGCCCGGGGACGCTTTCTGGAACTTTGCGGGAGGCTCGGGTTAAGCGATCAACTCGTCTGGAAAGGACAGACCGAGGCTTTTCTTGTGGCACAACTGAAGCTCTTTCGCGAAGGCTCGCGATCGGGAACTCCGTTCAGCCATTTGATGGAAAGAGAGTGCGGCAGAATACCTGTCTGACGCGAGAATGTTTCGGCATATTTTTCGAGTTTGCCTCATGAGGATTGAAACGCCTTTGTCCCGAAATCGTTTGGCTCGGTCATTGAGGAGCCGGTCATGAAAAAGCTGCTGATCACCGTTCTTGTTGTCGCTGCGCTTGCGGTTGCGGCGGGTGGGGGCTTCGTTGCTCTGTCCCGGCATGAAGCCACGTTGCCAATCGAGCAGACCTATAGACCGGATCCGGTTCTCGTCGAACCGAAAGCAGAGTGGCTGCCTTCCGTGAACGTCGCCGAGGCCACGCCTTGGCCCAAGGGGCACATGCCCGTCGCGGCGCAAGGGCTTGAAGTCAGGGAATACGCCGGCGATCTGGAGCATCCACGCTGGCTCCATGTGCTGCCCAATGGCGATGTTCTGGTGGCCGAAAGCAATGCGCCGCCGAAGCCCGACGCGGGTTTTTCGATCCGGGCCTTCTTCATGGGCCTCTTCCAGGCCAGGGCCGGTTCGGAGACGAAGAGCGCCAATCGCATATCGCTTCTGCGTGATTCAGATGGTGACGGCGTGGCGGAAACCAAGACACCGTTCATCACTGGGCTCTACTCCCCCTTCGGAATGTCATTGCTCGACAGCACACTCTATGTCGCCAATGCCGACGCGATCGTGGCCTTTCCCTATCAGGAAGGTGCAACGCAGATCACCGAGGCGCCTGAAAAGATCGTCGACCTGCCTTCAGGTCGCAACCATCACTGGACAAAGGATGTCATCGCCAGCCGCGACGGAACCAAGCTCTATGCAACCGTCGGCTCCAATTCCAACGTAGCCGAGAATGGCATGGAGGAGGAGAAAGGACGAGCCGCCGTCCACGAGATCGACCTCGCCAACCGACAGAGGCGGCTGTTCGCATCCGGTCTTCGCAACCCCAATGGGCTGTCCTGGCAGCCTGATTCAGGCCAGCTCTGGGTCGTCGTCAATGAGCGCGACGAGATCGGGCCGGAAACAAGGTGTGGCGCGTAGCGCCACACGTCAATTGAGTGTCGGGATCACCGCAGCGTTCGGCTGGCCTTGCCCCCTGGGCTCAAGGACTGCGGCGTTGTACGGTGCTCACCGCTTTCCAGTGCACCATGCCACGATAGCCGGAAATGTCACCGTCACGCTCCTGTCACGCGACAAGGCGGCCAGGGCGCGATAAAGTTGCGCGCTCATGTCAAGCCCTCGAATTGGCGCTCGCAGCGCATTCGGTTCATCAGCGCCGCGGCATCACGTACGGAGTGGGATCTCATGCGCCGATATCTATTCAATATCCATACAGCAGGCGTTGTTAGCCGCGACGAAGTCGGTCGGAAATATTCATCGGATGGAGCTGCCGTGGCTTACGGTCAACGCGTCGTAGATGAGCTGACCAAGGATGAAGAATATTACGACGCCATAATAGATGTGGTCACGGCATCGGGGCGGTTGGTTGCGCGGCTTATATCGCGCAACGCTCCGCTCATGCGTCCCGTGAGCCGGCCGGCGGGCCAAGTTTCCTTGCATTGAGCATTATCTTCAGTGAGAATCTCTCCCGATCGCGAAGGGACAGGATGGAGTTTTCGCAGCATCTCCGGGGAGATCATCGATATTGCTCGTTCACTGGTGCGTCAAAGAAGGTGAGCTGAGCGTGGTAATGGTCAATCCTTCACCGTCACTGACCGCGACACGGTTCGCATGAGTGATGTTACGCGCGTTCGGCTTGTTGGCTTCAACACGCCGGAAAAGTTCGAGCCCAGATGTTCGCGTGAAGCTGCACTTTGAAATCGGGCAAGCGAGCGACTGAAAGAGCTCGTTGCGTCCGGCGCGCCAGTCGTGACCCGGGTTGCCTGCTCCTGCAAGCCGGGGGCGGAGGGTACGGAGAGATGCATTTATGGTCGGCGGTGCGGTACGCTTACGGTCGACGGTCGCGATGTCGGAGACATCCTGATCTCCGCAGGCCTGGCGGTTCCGTTTGTCTGCAGGGCGAGAAGCTGTCCGCCGACGCCGCGCCCGTGGCGCAGGTGCGTGGCTTGCTTGAAGATCCGACCGACCCGTGGGCCGACATCGCCGACATGTCCGGTCGCTGGTGGGACTGGGCGGGGGATGGGTCGGCGTCCCGGATGCCGCAAAATCACGCTTTCACGTCGAGTGTCATCTCGACCATCGTCGGGCGAAAGCCCGCAGCCGCAAAGAGCCGTTGAGCAGCTTCGTTTCTGTGCGCCGTGGAAAGCACGATAAGGTTTGCACCTCGCTCTTTAAGCGCTGCAACAGCTGCCTCGAGCAGCATCCGGCCGATGCCTTGGCTGCGCTTTTCGGGCTCGACGAAAAGATCGTGAATAACGCCTGCCGGTCCTCGGAGCGCCATGTAGTCATACCCCTCGATAGAGGCATACGCGTAACCGACGATCATTTCATCGTGCTCTGCGGCGAGGACCACGACATCGGACTTTTCAAGCTGACTTCGCAGCCATCTGGCATAAGACGCCTCTGTGCCGGCTCCCGTCGGGATGAAGCGCTCGGGATCCCATTGATGATGAAGCGCCATCAGGTCAGCCCCGTACTTTCCGAGCACAGGCACATCTTCATGGCGGGCGGCTCTGATCGTGATGGTTGATGGCATTTTACGGCGTGATCCGTCGTTGGTGTTATCCGGCCATCACCTTCGATCGGCCCGGCCGAAGAACCTTGCATCGTATATGAACTTCGTTGTGGCTCAACGGCTCGGAGGCAACCCAAGGCGCGCTGTCTCTGCCGCCAGGTTCTGTTCGCCGAATTTAACGGCGCGGTCACAGGCACGCCGCGCCGCTTGCCTTCGGGCTTTCGGAAACTGGGCGGTTTGCCTAGAGAGTTTGCGGGGTCAGCCTTCGGTCGCTCCGCAATAGTGGCGATGTTTCCAGGTTATTCTATTGCCGCTTTCCGCGACCCGTCGCTGCTTTCGTCGAGGTCGATAGCGTCGCCGAGCGGGGTAGCCGCGATTGATTTGATTTGTTGCGCGAGAGCCGAAAGCTTGCTCGCAATATCCTGCAGCTCCGAGGCTGAGTTTGAGCCCGGGCGGATGCCCTTTACGCCACGTTTGTCCACGTTCTCGTCCCTTGCGATTGAACTTGGGCGCTCAGTATATTTGTAAGATTGAATATAAAGCCACCACGTTCCGCGCGCTTTTGCCTTGGCGCACAACCGGCCGTTTGGATATTAAGTGCCGGTCCAAGCTGTGCCTCGCCTGGAGTTGGATGGCGAAACAATGCTGCTTATTGGCCACACTCGTGCGTCGTTCGTTACAAAAAATGCTGCGCGTGCGAAAGAATCTGACGTGGAGGATCGTGGTGCGGGTAGTCGTGTCTGTTAGCGCATGCTAAATCGCGTGAATGCACCGATCTGACACAAACACCGCTACGAGCGTCGCAGACCTCGTGATGCAATTTAAAACGGCCCAGTGCCAACTGGATGAGACGGTTTGCGGGTATGACATTGAGCGCTTCCGCTCACTCGAAGAGACGATTGAGCAGTTATTTCAATCGATCGAACGACGCGTGCCGCGCGACGCAGCCGAATTCAGGACGATCGCGACATTCTATCTCGACCTTTTCGAGGACTGTGATGGCGGCTTCAATAAACGGCTTCATGATTGCCTGCGCCAGCTGGTCGATCGGCACACCACGCGTGCGCACCCGAACGGAATTGGATTTGCGACGAGTGGCCAACCGCAATGGCTGGCAGAGGGTTAGGCGGAGCAATGAAGGAGGACGCAGAGCGCACGTTCCTTGTTGAACTTACCGATGCGGATACGGCCGACTCCGGGATCTTCACGTGGGATATCATTCGCGACCTCGTCTATGGAGATTCTGCCCTGGCCGAACTCTTCGGTCTCGCCGCGAGCGAGACGGGCCAGGGATTGCCGCTGAAACTCTACCTCGACCGGGTCCATCCGGAGGATCGGCCAGGGTTGGCAAAGACGATTACGGAAACGATCGTGGGCGGACGAGCCCAGCAATCGTTCTATCGCGTCAAGACGCGCGGTGGCTTGTATGTCTCGGTCGTTGCTTTTGGTCGGTGTTTCCAGGATCGCGATGGAACGCCGGTCCTCTATTCCGGCATCGTCGTCCTGGAAAGCGCGACATCGACGAACGACAACCGACGCCATTAGCGCCGAAGCGGGATTTTCCCGGCTCGAATGCTAGTTGACGTGACCGGAATCTCCGATGATCGTTCCCGGTTGAACGGTGGATCTCGAGCTCCAAACTCTGAGACCGTACGATCTGGTGCACTGTTCCGCGGAATCCCGCTCGAAGCGGAAAGAAAAAGAACCAAGCAATGAGCCTGATCTTCTGCCTAAGCGATCGATACCCGCACCTTGGAGGCGACGGCCGTCCGTTGGCGATAACGTGCGGCGATGGCTGGCTGGGCGTCCTGCATGCATTCTTCACCGAGGCCGACAAAGTGATGGCTGCAGGAGGCTCGTTTACGCTCCAACAGGTGGGGGAGAAGACGGGCGCTCTGCGCGTCCGCTATGACACCGCAGGCGTTGCACCAGATGCCCGCCGTGCGATCGACGATGCCTGCCGGCTGGCTTCGGCGCGATCCTATCACATCTGCGAGGTTTGCGGGCGACGCGGGCGCCTCACCAACTTCGGTGGTCTCTGGAAGGTCGTCTGCAGCGAGCACGCTGACGGCGAGCTCGGTAGGGGCCTTCCTTTCGAAGGCCCTCTGAATGCTCACGATCCCTATTTCCCTGAAGCCGATCCGTTCGTAGCAGGGCGGCCGACCGTTACGGAGTTCGATTCTGCTCCGCTCATTGAAGGGTGGCTTATCGAGGAGGAGAGCGAAGGCGGCCCCCGGCTGTGGCTATACGGCTGGTTCTTCGGCGAGCCTCATACCAGCGACGGGGAGCATGGGCACACGTCTCCCATCGTCCAGATGGACGAAATGGTGCCGCCCCGATGGGTTCGGACAGATAGCCGGCTTTACCGCCTCGGCATCTATTACCCGCCGGCCGAGCGCGAGATCCGTTACTGGGCGCAGAAGCTGTCTCGAGGCCCTGTGCCCTACGGCGAACCTCCCGGTGGCAGCGATGACATTGAGGCGATGCTGACCTTCCTCCGTTCCAGCGGCCGCTTGCGATCAACGAAGATTGACCGCATGGAACAAGCCTACCGCGAAGAGCAGGGACACGTACACGACGTCGGAAAAGTGCGCACGTAACCGGCGCAGTGCGGATATGTGGTGCATCGGCTCGAATACCGGGGTTCCGCTGATTTGGAACCCGGCTTTCCTGCTCGCCGGTGTGTTCCGGTTTTCATGCGCAACTTGGCGTCTTCAAGCCAATGGCTTGTTGCCGTGAGGTCCCGAGCGCGCATGGTAGTGAGAAGCAACCGCTGACGCTGCCATGCCAGCCTCCAAGCACGCACCGATGAAGGCCTCACGGGCGACTGCAGGTGGGACCGATTGGTTCAACGCACCTCGACACGTCATGATGGCTCGCTCATAGTCTTGTCCGTGCCGTATCGGCCATTCATGTTCGAGAAAATCCAGCGCGTCGTAGACCGATGCGAAAATGCGGTTTGTTCCTGACTGTAGGCGGACAGATAACGGAACCGTCCAAAGTATCTCAGGAAGGCGCATAATGTCCTCCTTCCGCAGGCTAACGGTTTGAAAAAATGAATTAAATTATAAGGAAACTATACAGTGAGAAGCTCCGCCCTTCAACGTTGATACAGTAGTCATCTCGGGGGGCCGGGCTAGTACATTCGCCGTATGGATTGCGACAACCTGGGAAGGGAAGCTGGTGCCGACCCAGATTGAGGGCTCGGTTGAGCAGGTTGATATATTAGCAAAGCCGTACCGGAATTGCCGAAAGCGACCTTCCTTGCGGGGGACTTTGTTCGTATCTGAACGCATCGGCTTGGCCGATGGAGTTTTTCTTCCCCGCGTTCAGAGAGCCATCTGGGTGCGAAACTTGCCCCGCCTTCCCCGGCGGGGCTTTCTCTCCGCTTGTCGATTGTCCGTGCGCGAAGATTTCTGCCTCGTCGGCAGCGCCAGGGCGCGATGAAACCTGATCAACCGCGAGGTGTGAAAAAGCATGAGAAAGCTGGTCGCAGGGAAGCTCCATGGCATTTATGTCACCGAAGCGAACCTCAACTATCATGGGTCGATCACTCTTGACCCGGACCACTGTGAGGAGGCCGGCATCTTGCCGATGGAGTTCGTCGAGATCTGGAACAAGAATTCCGGGGCGCGCATCTCCACCTACGTCATCCTCGGTGAACGCGGTTCTAGGTGCTGCATCCTCAATGGTGCGGCCGCACGCACATGCCAGCCCGGCGACCAGATCATTATATGCAACTCGGTTTACCTCGACGAAAGCCGGCTTACTTCCTTGAAGCCGAAGGTACTGACCTTCGACAAGAACAACCGCGTGCAGGATCGCCTCAGCTACTCGGTTGAGGTCGATGCATCTGGCAAATTCACTTTCGAAATCCTCGACGAGGCCGAGACGGCATTGCCGATACCGCTTATGGTGTCCGGCAGCTGATTGGATTTGGCCAAGAGGCAAACCTGACGGCTGTGTCGTCGCCAAGGACAAAAACGCAGCGGTCGCGGCCTCGCCAGCAACACGGCGTTCGTTGTTGCTGAACCAGTTGCCGACGACCTTGCGCACTGGAAGAAGAGAACCGTAGACTGCTGGCATATCGCCTTCGGCAAGAAAATACTCAGCTACGAGCTATGCTTGAGCGGTTTGGAGCAACTAGCTGGCGCGCCGAGGCGGCGTCCGCACTCACTCAGAACCTTTCCGATCCCGGACTAGTTTCCTCGAACGCTGGCCATATATCTCCGATTGGCGAGCCCGTACTTGAGGCTTTCTCGGCCGGGTGCAGGCTCTAGCCAAAAGCGCAATTTGGACGGCAGATTATCAGAGGCAGAACAAGGCTCAGGGAGGCGCTCATGACCGCATTCAATGTCGTCCGCTTCAAGGTCAAGCCGGGGATGGCTGAGGCTTTTCTCGGCGCTCACCGGGACATAGCTCAAAGCTGGTCGGGTCTGCGTCATGCCAACATCATCGAGGCTGGCGAGGGACGATACTGCATTATCGCGGAATGGGAGAGCATGGAAGCATTGGCGGCGAGCCGGCCGCAGATGGTCGCCACGCTTGACAGCTTTCGTGAGACGCTCGAGGACCTCGGAGGAGGGCTCGGCGTAACCGACCCAATTGCAGGCCTGGTCGTCCTATCCGTGAAATAAACCGGAAGCGGGTTTGCCGTGGCGATGCGTCGTTGGGCTCAACATTAGCCGGCGATGCCACAAGACGTGTCTCGTCGTTTAATTGCGCTTTGCCGTTCGGGCACGTTCGCGCAGCATTTTCAGGTACCTCCGCCGGATGTCATCGATCGAAATGTCACCCGCAATCCAGATTTTGAGCAGAGCCTGGAACTCGGCGGTGTGGTCAATTGCAATGCCCCTGGCTTGCCACTTGGCAATCACACGATCGGCAATTTCTTTGCGGGTGGCCACGTCCTTTCCCCTTCCTGGTCTGTCCATTTATTATGGCGCGGGGCGCCCCTGCGACGTCAGTAGCAAGGATTGGTCTGTGCGCTCGCGCGCCGTCGAGGACTGCCGGTAAGTGTTCGTCAGCCTTTCCGCTATTTGCATTGCTTGCTGCGCGGTCAATCTGAACTGCAGCGCCGACACGTTTTCGAGATCCGGATCGGCGCTGAATTCGATCCTCAGGAAAAGCTCGCCCGTCTCGTCGATTGCAGTGTTCCAGCCGACGACCGTTGATGCTCTTATGTTGCCGTGACCGTCCGTATTCCAGTCAATCATATGCGAACCTTTCCTCTTCGGGAAACAAGGACGCAAAGTTGGTCTCGTATCGATGAGCCGAACTCATCCGTTCTCGGCAATTGCGTCGCTCTAGAGCGCACTTCCCATGACCTGGACTACAACGGCAACGACGGTGGCCGCCACAGTGAGCGCGGCGCCAAGACGTGCAACCTTCATCCGGCGATGCCGCGCGCCGCTCCAGTCATAACTCATCGCTTAACCTTGCGCTTGTGGTTGAGAGGTGCCTGGTTTTATGGGCAAAACCGTAACCCGTGGGCGGGGTTACGGTTCTGAGTTGCCGCTGTACGCTGGAATGTGATTGGCGACTGAACAAAGTTTGCAAGCTTATGGTTAATTAAGAGTTTACTGAATAAGACTCCCCGCAAAGGTCGCCCGTTCGGTGATCACGATTTCCATGATTTGTTCGAGTGAATGGAGCGAGCCTCGGTGGGTGCGGCTCGCGCTGCTGCATTCTCAATGGCTGCACGGACGTGCCGTCATTTGCAACTCGGTCTGTCACGGCGAGGGGAAGCTGGCCGCATGACCCATCCCACTTTTGGTAGCCGGCGCATAGTTGATCCGCCAACCCTCATTCGGTCGTTCGGTGTCCTGGCAGACGAGCAAGCTGTTTTAGAGCGCGAAGGCAAGCTGTGGCTTGCTTTCGATCGTTGCTTCATCGAGTGACGACAGTGTCACGCCCAGCAACCGAATGCCTTTTGGGGCAGGGAAGAGTGGAGACAACAGCATCGTCATGACCGCGGCAAGCTCTGCGGCACTTGCGATCGGTGCCGCTGTTGTCTTGCTCCTAGTGATCTGCGTGAAATCCGCCCATTTCACCTTGAGCGTCGCGGTCTTGGCGCGAATGCCGTTCGCTTCGCAGTAGCGCCAGACCTTTTCGATCAGCGGTTCGAGGCCAGCCCTGGCGGTCTCGAAATCATGGACGTCTACGGAGAACGTGTCTTCCGCGCCGATGGACTTGCGCACCCGGTCGGCCTTCACTTGACGTTCGTCGACGCCGCGGGCGATCCAGTAGAAGTAAGGTCCCGATTTTCCGAAGTGTTGCTGCAAGAAGGCGATATCGTGAGCCTTCAGATCGGCGCCCGTTTCAATCCCGAGCTTGTGCATGCGCTCGGCGGTTGCCGGACCGACGCCATGGAATTTCTTGACGGGCAGAGCCTCGACGAAGGCCGGACCGTTCTTTGGCGTGATGACGAAGAGGCCATCCGGTTTCCTCTGGTCGGACGCCATCTTGGCGAGGAACTTGTTATAGGAGACGCCGGCCGAAGCGGTCAGGCCCGTCCTTGCCTTGATCTTGGCACGGATCTCCTCGGCGATCTCCGTCGCAAGTTCCATTCCCTTGAGGTTCTCGGTGACATCAAGATAGGCCTCGTCGAGCGAGAGCGGTTCGATGAGCGGCGTGTATTCGGCAAAGATCGCGTGGATCAGCTGTGAGACTGCGCGGTAAGCATCGAAGCGCGGCGTCACAAAAATCAGCTCCGGGCATTTCCGCTTGGCGGTGACCGACGGCATGGCCGAATGGACGCCGTATTTGCGCGCCTCGTAGCTTGCGGCAGCCACGACGCCGCGCGCCTCGCCAAAGCCAACGGCAACCGGAAGCCCGCGAAGTGCGGGGTTGTCCCGCTGCTCCACCGAGGCGTAGAAGGCATCCATGTCGACATGGATGATCTTTCGCGTGCGCTCAGAGCGTTCCATCACCGATCACGCGACCCAACGACTGGTCATAGCAGCAGGTCTTCTTCGGGCAGGGCGGCAGGAGGCTCGACGACAACAAGCATGTTGCCCGGAAGCGGCCGTTGCAGGTGCCTCACGTCGTCCCAGGATCCGGTGAGCCACAGATCGACCTCGTCAGGTGTGGTCAGGATCACCGGCATGGCCTTTTGATGGATTGGCGAGACGATCTCGTTCGGGGATGTGGTGAGGAAGCCGAAGAGCTCGTATTCGCGCTCACCATCGCGCACGCGCCTGACACCCTTCCATGGCGTCCAGAAGCCGGCGAAGAACATCAGCGGCCGCTCCTTAATTCCAGCAAACCAGGCATTGGGGACTTTTCCGCTGGGAACCTTGGCCGCCGGATCCGGCTCGGCGAAGGAGTTGAAGGGGACGACGCAGCGACTGGTCGGCCCGAGCCAGCGTCTCCAGTGCGGAGAGGCGACGTTTCGGATGTTGGTGACGCCGGGATCGTAGTTCTTCACGAAAGCGGGCGGCGAGGGCATGCCCCAGGTGACACGCGCGATCTCTCGCTCTCCGTCTTCGCCGACGCGGACTACGGGCGCCTGATAGCCGGGGTAGACGTCATAGGATGGCTGGTTCCAGCCTGCCTTGTCGCGGAATGCCTTGGTGAACGCGATCACGGCATCACGTGTCGTCGTGATGTTGTAGAGATTGCACAAAGTTCAGTCTCCCTTTCTCACCTAGCTTCATATCAACGACTGCTCGCTTCTGTCGCCGTTCCCCGGCTTTCGATCTGTTCATTGAACCAAGCGGCGTGTCCGTGCTGGCGTCTCGATCGCAATCAACAGTCTCTTTTCTGAACTTCGTTGACTCGCAACCCAAATAGGAACAAATAGAGAACATATCAACAGGAAGCGCTAATGCATAGCCCTAAGGAGTTGTTCCTTCCAAAATGCCCCGTCCAGTCGACAATACCGTCGTCTCAGAACTTCGCGAGCGCATCCAGCGCCTTGAAGGCGCAAGCGGCCGTGGACGACAGGTCCTGCCATTTGGTGTCACCGAGATTGATCGGCGATTGCCGGGTGGGGGGCTCGTACTCGGCTCGTTGCATGAGGTCGCCGGCGGCGGCAACGGTGCGATCGACGGCGCGGCGGCGGCACTCTTTTGCGCGGGCATTGCCGCCCGCTCGAAAGGCAAGGTGCTCTGGTGTGTGACGCGGCCCGATCTCTTTGCGCCGGCGCTGGCTCAAGTCGGTCTTTCGCCGAGCCGCGTCATCTATGTGGAGGCCGGCGACGAAAAGGCGCTTCTTTCCTGCATGGAAGAGGGGCTTCGCCACGGCGGCCTCGGTGCCGTCGTCGGCGAGCTCGCGCGCCTTTCGATGACCGCCTCGCGCCGCTTGCAGCTTGCAGCCGAGAGTTCCGGCACGTTGGGCATTGCGATCCGCCGCTGGCGACGACAGGCCGAAGCCTCGGATTTCGGGCAGCCGACGGCATCGGTCACGCGCTGGCGCGTGTCCGTCATGCCGTCCGTCCCCTTGCCGGTTCCAGGCGTCGGCCGCGCGCGCTGGCTCGTCGAACTCATCCGCTGCCGTGCCGGCGAAAGTGCAGATTTCGAAGTGGAGGCCCCAGATGCCAAGGGTCGTATCGCTCTTCCTTCCGAGCTGGCCCACGGATCGCCTGAGGCGCAAGCTCGGCGACGCAGCGCCGCCGGCTGAAACGCCTCTCGTCCTCGTCGGTCGCGAACAGCGAAGGCGTGTGGTGCTCTCGGTAAATGCCGCGGCGATTGCCGCAGGCCTGAGACCCCGCATGGCCGCCACGAAAGCCCAGGCGCTCGTCGCAGGTCTTGTCGTCATGGACGCCGATCCGGCCGCCGATGAAGAAGCGCTCGAACGCCTGGCGCTCTGGGCGCTGCAGCGCTATGCACCGATCGTTGCTGCCGATCCGCCCGATGGCCTGGTGATCGATACGACCGGTGCCGATCACCTGCATGGCGGCGAGGACCTGATGCTGTCAGGCATGGTCAACCGGTTCTTCGGATCCGGCATCGAGGCGCGGGCTGCGATTGCCGATACCTGGGGGGCGGCCCATGCCGGCGCCCGGTTTCTCGCTCATCCGACGCTGGTCGTCGCTCCGGGGGCGCAGCAGGAAACCATCCGTGACCTGCCCGTCGCAGCGCTTCGCCTCGATCCTGCAATCGTCCATGGCCTTCGCGTGCTGGGCTTCAACACGATCGGTGAGGTGGCCGGCGTGCCGCGGGCGCCGCTTGCCCTTCGATTTGGACCCGAACTTGGCCGTCGCATCGACCAGGCCATGGGAGAGGTTGCCGAGCCGATCGATCCGGTCCGCACGCCTGAGCTTATCGAAGTTCGCCGTTCCTTCGGTGAACCGATTGCGGCCGCCGAGACGATTGCGCGCTATGCCGCGAAGCTTGTGGGCGCGCTCTGTCTGGTACTGGAAGAAAGAGGCCTCGGCGCGCGGCGCGTCGACCTTCTCTTCCATCGCGTTGATAACACCTACCAGGCGATCCGCGCAGGCACCGCGACGCCCGTTCGCGACGCCAAGCGCCTGATCCGGCTCATCACTGATAGGATCGAGACGATCGATCCGGGCTTCGGGATCGAAATCATGTCGCTGACGGCAACCCACGCCGAGCCGCTGGTGGCAAGACAGGTCGTTTCCTCGCTGGTCGAGGAACCGGAGGCCGATGTTTCCGGCCTGATCGACATCCTGGGAAACCGCATCGGCGCACGCCGGCTGTATCGTTTTCAACCGGTCGCCAGCGACGTGCCCGAACGCTCCATCAACCGCATCGCGCCGATGGCGCCGGACGAAGGTCTCGCCTGGCCCGGCCATTGGCCAAGACCGGTGCGCTTGCTTCTCCATCCTGAAGCGATCGAGACGATGGCGCTTCTGCCCGATCATCCGCCGGTCAGTTTCACATGGCGTGGTGTGCGCCGACGGGTGAAACGTGCCGACGGCCCCGAACGCGTCTTCGGCGAATGGTGGAAGCGCGATGCCGAGCTCGTCGCCGTACGCGACTATTTCCAGGTCGAGGATGACGCCGGCGAGCGCTACTGGATTTATCGCGCCGGCGACGGCGAACACAGCGAGACCGGCAGCCACCAATGGTTCCTGCACGGGATTTTCGGATGACGACGCCGCTTTATGCCGAGCTGCAGGTGACCTCGCATTTCTCCTTCCTGCGCGGCGCATCCTCCTGCGAAGAGCTATTCCAACGTGCCGCCGAACTTAGGCTCGAGGCGCTGGCCATTGCCGATCGCAACAGCCTCGCCGGCATCGTGCGAGCGCACCAGGCGGCCAAGGATGTCGGCGTGCGGCTGGTCGTCGGCTGCCGCCTCGATCTTGAAGGCGATCTATCGGTCCTCGTCTTTCCGACCGACCGGCCGGCCTATGCGCGGCTTTGCCGGCTGCTGTCGCTCGGCAAGAAGCGCGGCGGCAAGGCGAAATGCCGGCTTGCCTGGTCCGATCTCGTTGCCTATGGCGAGGGACTGATCGCGGTTCTCCTTCCCGATGCCGCTGACGAGGACTGCGCGCGGGAGCTGCGCCGTCTGAGGCAAGAATTCGGCGACCGCGCCTACCTGTCGCTGACACTCCGCCGCCGGCCGAACGACCAGCTGCGCCTTCATCAGCTCTCCAACCTGGCAGCTTCAGTCGGCGTGCCAACGGTCGTCACCAACGACGTGCTGTTTCATGTGCCGGAGCGGCGCATCCTGCAGGATGTCGTCACCTGCATTCGCCACAACATCACGATCGACGAGGCCGGTTTCCGCCGCGAGCGCCACGCCGATCGCTACCTGAAGCCGCCCGAGGAAATGGCGCGGCTCTTTGCGCGCTACCCTGAAGCGCTTACCCGCACCATCGAGATCCTGGAGCGGTGCCGGTTTTCGCTCGACGAGCTCGCCTATCAATATCCGGAGGAGCGATCCAATCCTGCACTGACAGCCCAAGAGACACTGGCGCAACTGACCTGGGAAGGTGCAGCCTGGCGTTACCCAGAAGGGTTGCCGGAAAAAGTCCGCAAGAACCTCGAGCACGAACTGCGGCTGATCGAGAAGCTTCAATATGCGCCCTACTTCCTGACAGTGAATTCGATCGTGCGTTTTGCCCGTTCAAGGGACATTCTATGCCAGGGCAGAGGATCGGCCGCCAATTCGTCTGTCTGTTATGTGCTCGGCATCACCTCGATCGACCCTGAAATCAACGACCTCCTCTTCGAGCGCTTCGTTTCCGAGGAACGGCGCGAGCCGCCTGACATTGATGTCGACTTCGAGCACGAGCGCCGCGAGATCGTCATGCAATGGGTCTTCGAGACCTATGGCCGTGATCATGCGGCCCTTTGCTCCACGGTCATCCGCTATCGGTCGAAAGGCGCCATCCGCGATGTCGGCAAGGCGCTGGGGCTGCCCGAGGACATGACGAAGATGCTGTCGTCGCAGGTTTGGGGCTGGGGCGAGGACATCGGCGAAAAACATGCCGAGGAGCTCAATCTCAACCTGTCCGATCGGCGCCTGCGCCTCACGCTCGATCTGGCCCGGCAGCTGATGGGGGCGCCGCGTCACCTGTCGCAGCATCCGGGTGGCTTCGTCCTGACGAACGATCGCCTCGACGAACTCGTCCCGATCGAGCCCGCAGCCATGGCTGACCGGCAGATGATCGAATGGGACAAGGACGATATCGATATCCTGAAGTTCATGAAGGTCGATTGCCTGGCGCTCGGCATGCTCTCCTGCATGAAGCGCGGCTTTGATCTGTTGGCCGAACACAAGGGCATCAATCTCGATCTCGCGAGCATCCCGGCCGAAGATCCGCGCACTTACGCCATGATCCGGCGTGCCGACACGCTCGGCACCTTCCAGATCGAGAGCCGCGCACAGATGTCGATGCTGCCGAGGATCAAGCCGCGCACCTTCTATGACCTCGTCATCGAGGTGGCGATCGTGCGCCCCGGCCCGATCCAGGGCGACATGGTGCATCCCTATCTTCGCCGGCGCGAGGGCAAGGAGGCGGTCGTCTATCCGAAGCCCGAACTGGAGCAGGTGCTTGGAAAGACGCTCGGTGTGCCGCTATTCCAGGAACAGGCGATGCGGGTCGCCATCGAATGCGCCGGTTTCACGCCGGGCGAGGCCGATCAACTGAGACGCGCCATGGCGACCTTCAAGCATACCGGCGGTGTTTCGAAGTTCGGCGAGAAGCTCGTCCGGGGCATGGTCGCAAACGGCTATGAGCCGGACTTTGCGATTAAGACCTTCAAGCAGCTCGAAGGTTTCGGCAGCTACGGGTTTCCGGAAAGCCATGCCGCGTCCTTCGCGCTGATTGCCTATGCCTCCTCCTGGCTCAAATGCTGGCATCCGGATGTCTTCTGCGCAGCACTTCTGAATGCCCAACCGATGGGCTTTTACGCCCCGGCCCAGATCGTGCGGGACGCGCGCGACCATGGCGTCGAGGTCCGGCCTGTGTGTGTGAACGCCAGCCGCTGGGATTGCACGCTCGAGGCAACGGGGGATGAAAGCCGCTTTGCCGTTCGCCTTGGTCTTCGCATGGTCAAGGCGCTGGCGAACGCTGACGCCGCGGCAATCGTTGCCTCGCGCGACGAAAGGCCTTTCGAGACCGTCGACGATCTCTGGCGCCGGGCAGGCGTTCCGGCCGCCTCTTTGGTCCAGCTTGCCGAAGCCGATGCCTTCCAACCTTCGCTCAAGCTTGCGCGACGCGAGGCACTCTGGGCGATCAAGGCGCTGCGCGACGAGCCGCTGCCGCTCTTTGCCGCGGCCTCTGAGCGTGAAAGCCGGACGGTCGCGGAACTGGATGAGCCGCAGGTTCCGCTCAGGCCCATGACGTCTGGTGGCGAGGTGGTCGAGGACTATGGCCATGTCGGCTTGACGCTACGCAGCCATCCCCTCTCGTTCCTGCGCGCCGATCTGACGAAGCGTCGCATCGTCACGTGCAAGGAGGCGATGCAGACCCGGGATGGAAAATGGCTCGAAGCCGCAGGTCTGGTGCTCGTGCGCCAGCGGCCGGGTTCTGCCAAGGGCGTGATGTTCATCACCATCGAAGACGAAACCGGCATCGCCAATCTCGTCGTCTGGGCAAAGACCTTCGAGACGTTTCGCCGCGTTTTGCTCGGCGCCGGCATGCTCGGCGTCTATGGGCGCATTCAACGGGAAGGCGAGGTCGTTCACCTCGTTGCCCATCGGCTGACCGACCTATCCGGCGAACTTGCAAGCGTGGGCGATCGGGACGCCAGTTTTCCGCTTCCGCATGGAAGAGGTGACGAGTTCCATCGTGGGGCGCCGGCGCCCGATCCGCGCGGTATCCCGAAGGGACCGCGGCCGCGCGATATCGTCGATCCCTATCTGCATCTCGATCAGATCAAGGTGAAGACGCGGGATTTTCGGTGAGGGCCAACTTCGCATTGAACGGCCGGGTGTCGTGAACCCGACGAGTTTTGAGGATTCAAGTTCCATAATAAGTATCTCGTGATTTTACATCGTCCACAGGACCGAAAGCGGAGCGGCGTGCAATTTTTCGCCAAATGGCGTCACGCGGTCGTGATCGTGCAAAACGATGCCGTGCAGGAAGCGGTCGCCTACCGCCTCCTGTAACTGACGAAGCCCTTTGAAGTCTTCAGCCTTGACCGTCGACGATGCCTTGACCTCGATGCCGACGACGCGACCGCGCCGGTCCTCGACAACAACATCGACCTCGATCTGATCCTTCGTCCGATAGTGAGAGAACGAAAGTCGGCGTTCGGACCAAGATGCAAGCTTTAGGAGTTCTGATGCGACGAAGCTTTCGAGCAAAGGACCGAAACGCGTCTTGTTTTCACGGATACTGTTGACATCGTCTTCGCGCAGGGTTGCGAGCAGGCCAGTGTCGAGAAAATGCAACTTTGGTGTTTTTACCAGGCGACTAAGCCGGTTGTTGGACCATGGCGCGAGGGTTCGGACAAGGAAGAGTCGCTCAAGGATTGCTACATACTTTTGAGCGGTGACACTGGATAGTCCGAGGGCCGAGCCGAATCCGCTATGATTGACCAACTGTCCCGCATGCTCTGCAAGAACATTAAGGAGGCGCGGCAACCTGCCCAACTGATCGATGTTGGCAATGTCGCGCACGTCTCTGTCAAGGATAAGCGCCACGTAGTCTTCAAGCCACGCGGTGCGCCGGCCGGGCTGCGTCCTGCGTACGACCTCAGGGTACCCTCCACGTACAACCGTCTCAACAAGGTCGTCGCCGAGCACAAGTCCGTCCGCGATCGCGGGCACCTCTCCCGCAAAAATGCGATCAAGAAAGCGGCCTGGGGTCGATCGGATTTCAGCCTGTGCAAACGGCAGCAACGAAATTAGGGCCATGCGGCCGGCAAGAGAGTCTGCCACCGCCGGCACGGTGGCGAGGTTTGCTGAACCTGTGAGCAGGAAGCGGCCCGGCTCATCGCTGCGATCCACGCTTTCCTTTATCGCAAGCATTAACTCAGGCGCACGCTGAACTTCATCAATTACCGCTCGGTCGAGGCCGCGAACGAAGCCTACAGGGTCGGATTTGGCGGCGCTGAGTGTGCCGGCGTCATCAAGGGTGTAGTACGGCCGCTCTGTTCCAGAGAACTGTCGCGCAAGGGTGGTCTTTCCTGCCTGCCTTGGTCCGGCGACGAGAACGACGCGCGTGTCCGACAGCGCCGTCTCGACCATGGAGCGGGCCTTGCGTTGGATGAGTGTGTTCGGGCGATTTGTATTGGTCATGCGGCCAATGTTAACTCCATTGGCGTCCAATTTAAAGCAGAATTCCGTCCAATTTAAAATGTAACGCTGATCGCCCGCGCCTCCTCGTGGCTCAAATGCTGGCACCCGGACGTCTTCTGCGCGGCGCTTCTGAACGCGCAGCCGTTGGGTTTTTACGCCCCGGCCCAGATCGTGCGGGATGCGCGCGATCATCGGGTCGAGGTTCGGCCAGTTTGTGTGAACGCCAGCCGCTGGGATTGCACGCTTGAGGCAACAGCGGATGAAAGTCGCTTTGCCGTCCGTCTTGGTCTTCGCATGGTCAAGGGGCTGGCCAATGTCGACGCTGCGGCGATTGTCGTTGTGCGCGATGAACGACCTTTCGAGACCGTCGACGATCTCTGGCGTCGGGCAGGGGTTTCGGCAGCCTCGCTCGTCCAGCTTGCCGAGGCCGATGCGTTTCAGCCTTCGCTCGGGCTTGCTCGGCGCGAGGCACTTTGGGCGATCAAGGCATTGCGCGACGAGCCGCTGCCGCTCTTTGCCGCGGCATCTGCCCGGGAAAGTCGGACCGTCGCCGAACTCGATGAGCCATCAGTGGCGCTAAGGCCGATGACTGCGGGCGGCGAAGTGGTTGAGGACTATGGGCATGTCGGGCTGACGCTGCGCGACCATCCGCTCTCGTTCCTGCGCGCGGATCTGACGAAGCGCCGTATCGTCACCTGCCGGGAGGCGATGCGGACGCGTGATGGCAGATGGTTGGAGGCGGCCGGCCTGGTGCTTGTCCGACAGCGGCCGGGCTCGGCCAAAGGCGTGATGTTCATCACCATCGAGGACGAAACGGGCATAGCCAATCTGGTTGTCTGGGCCAAGACCTTCGAAAACTATCGCCGCGCGGTCCTCGGCGCCAGCATGCTCTGCGTTTATGGCCGGATTCAGCGCGAAGGCGAGGTTGTACACCTCGTTGCCCATCGCCTTACCGACCTGTCAGGTGAACTTGCAAGTGTCGGCGAGCTGGATACCAGTTTTCCACTTCCGCATGGCAGGGGGGACGAGTTTCATCATGGGGCGCCAGCGCCTGATCCGCGCGGGCTTCCAAAGGGGCCACGACCGCGCGATATCGTCGATCCCTATCTGCATCTAGATCAGATCAAAGTTAAGACGCGGGATTTTCGGTGAGTGAGTCGGGCGGTCTGCGCTAAGCAACCTTCACAGCGAGTAGACCGGAATCAGGGAGGGCAGAGCGGCAATTGAAGATTTGGGCTTCCAACAGTCGGTTCTTTGCTACGTGGACCAATGCCTGATAGTGAAGAAATTGAAGCCCTCGAGGCGAAGCTCAAAGATCTAAATCTTGGAACTGGCTTGATCTGTCATGCTAAGCGGATCGCGGGCCATCTCAGCGAGCCACTCATTGCTGAGCGCGCATGCGGATCAACATTTTGAAACGATCTGGCAACTAGCACGGCTTGGCCGCTCAAAAGGTTCGCCACCTTAGCGATTTGCCAATCGCACCCCTGGACCACCGTCAGGCCCAGGCCCACTTTCGAAGAAGATAACGCCTCGCTCTTCGTAGACACGTTTGATGGCTTCAATCGTGACTGGTTGAGGCCCCCTTGGGCCCGTGTCATCCTGCTCAACGCGGCTGACCGTATTCGCCGTAACTTTGGCGAGTTCAGCGACTTCCCGCACTCCGAGCTTCAAAATAGCACGAGCAGCACGAGCTTGAGCAGGATTCACGACGACCTCGTATTTATTTCGATACACGGTATTGACAAATACCCAGACGCTATATAGATACACTGCATCGATATCTCCTTCAACGATTCCGCGTTGTACGCAGGGCGTATTCCGTCGTGCGCGCAGACCTTTGCCTCATCGAACAACGGAGCGACGCCATGGAACTGCGCCAACTCTCGTTTTTCGTCGCGGTGGCCGAAGAGCTCCACTTCAACCGTGCGGCCGCGCGGATGTGCATCGCCCAGCCGGCGTTGAGTGCGCATATCCAGGCGTTGGAGAGGGAACTCGGGGTCCGGCTGCTGGAACGGTCGACGCGCCGGGTCGAACTGACGCGGGCAGGGGAGGTGTTCTACGATCGGGCTGTGCGCATCATTGGCGACGTCGGGCTATCGGCCGAGGTGGCGCGCTCGGTTGCCGGCAAGGCGGCGCGGACGATCAAGATCGGAACCGTCTATCCCGCGACGACCGGCGTGCTGCCGGCGTTTCTGTCTCGCATTGGCCGGAAGTTCCCGGATGTCGCGCTGCACGTGACGAGTGGCTCGACTTCAGACATCATCCGCGGACTTGAGAATGGCCAGATCAACCTCGGCTTCATCCGTCCGGTCGAAAACATCGGCTCCTTGCGCTTCTTCTCGATCGCGCATGAGCGCTATCTGCTGGCGGTCGAAAAGACGAGCGCGCTTGCGCTTCGAAGCGAGATCGACATCGAGGATCTGAGGGGAGAGAAGATCATCGCCTTTTCCCGTCAGAACCTCTCCTACTCGGAGCGCTATTTCTCCGAGATGTTCGAGACCCATGGGCTGACGGGCAATATCGCTTACAGCTGTGATGATACCTTCTCGCTGGTGTCGCTCGTGTCGGCTGGCTTAGGCATCGGCTTTGCGCCCGAATGGACGAAGGACCTACCGAACCGCAATTTCGAGCTCAGGCCTGTGCGCGGGGTCGATCTCAAGATCGGGCTCGGTGTCGCCTGGAATAAGGAAGACCCAACCGCGTCCCGGGACGACATCATCGACATTGCCCGGTCGTTGGCCCGGCCGGGCAGGTGAGGGGAGGAGGGTGCTCTATTGCGACTGCTCCCCACTCCCTCGATCGAGCGGAGCGCCTTGCCGGGGGTAGTCGGTCCCGGTTCCCGCCCTTTGGCCGTCGCTATGCTGAACCACCTACGACGACCCACTTAACCGGTCAAGACGCGCGCGAATGGGCTCTGGTCACGTGCCGTGGCCGGCGCCAGGTACGCTCATAAAGTAGGATCTAGCCAGCCGACGAAGTCGCTATTGACCGAAAAGATCGTCTTCTGGCTAAATATAAGATAGTCGACACATACTAAAACGCCGGGGGGGGGGGGGGATCTATGAAAGAAGGATCATGCGGTACTCTCTTGGTTGATCCTCCCAAGTTGGCCAGGTGGTTGAACGACGAGGAGCGAATAAACTCGATCATGATGCTGGACGTGGAGGGAATGAGATCCGGTGACCAAGTCTCCCTTCTACTCAATGTGGCCTTCAAAAGCATCACCGTTAGGAGACGAGTTCTTCGACGGGCAGATTTCCACATCGCGACAGCCGGTGCGGAAGTTTCGTTCTCATCCCCTCATTGCGAAATAGTGGACTACACACCTCCCACGAACTTGGATGTTTCCTATCAACGTGGAGTGGGGATGACGGCAAAACAGTTCGCTGGAACGGAAAGCGGTCTGAGCCTCGAGCCTTCGAATGTAAAGCTCAGCTCAACAGCAAAGTCCGAGTCCTCTCTTGAAACATTGGCGAACGGACAATGCTCTTTCATAGCGGTAGAGAATCAACTCTCGGCCATATTTACGGTCTCGAATGTCACTTGGAGACTGGATCCACTGAAGGGGCCGAAAGCTGTGCGGGATTTCCAACAGGGAAATCTCTGGCTGAAATGTTCACTTTTGCCGGGAGACACTGAATGGATCGCCCGCGTCAGTCTTCGTCCCTCGGAAATCTTGGTATTTGGGCCGGATCAGATAGTGCCGCTCGATCCGGTAAAGGCACTGTGGATACTAATGACGATGTGGACGCAAAGGGCGTACGTGAGAAATCGGGATGGGGAAAAATTCACCCTCACGGAACGTCGAGCTTCGCACGGCGTAGGAGCTTAGGCAATGGCCGAGACCCAAGACGAGAACGCTGTCATTGTTGACGATGACTTGTACGAGCAGCTTCTCGAAATCTCCGAAAGCAAGGACATAGAGGCTTTGATCAGAGCCTCTGGTGTTTCACCAGACCAATTTTCAACATTTCTGTCTGCTTTCGGGATCGAAGCGGATCAAGCCGCCTCCCGCATATTCGATTTGTTAGATCAAGGGAAAGCAGCCGTTTCGCCTGCGAGGGAACCTAAACGCGCCCCGCGGCAGAGCGCGGGTTCTGTAGGGCTGTCCACTGGTCAGAGAAGTGGTGCATCCGGAGGAAGAGTCGGCGCCGTTGTTGGCAGTGGTGGCGGTGGAACGGCCGTCGCCGTCGCAGAGTTTGTGGTCGCCGATCTTTTGTTGGCGGACTTCGGATTTAAGGAAATTGCGATCGCCGAAACGGAAATGCCGGGCCTGATGGCCTGCCGCGAAGAGTTCGGCGCTTCCAAGCCCCTGAAGGGCGCGCGCATCTCTGGCTCGCTGCACATGACCATTCAGACCGCCGTCCTCATCGAAACGCTGGTTGCTCTCGGCGCCGATGTGCGTTGGGCGTCCTGCAATATTTTCTCGACACAGGACCATGCCGCAGCGGCAATCGCCGCAATCGGCGTTCCGGTCTTCGCCGTCAAGGGTGAGACGCTCGAAGAATACTGGACCTACATGGACAAGATCTTCCAGTGGGCCGACGGTGGCGTTTCCAACATGATCCTCGACGATGGTGGCGACGCCACCATGTACATCCTGCTCGGCGCCCGCGCCGAAGCCGGCGAGGACGTGCTCTCCAACCCGGGCTCCGAGGAAGAAGAAATCCTCGTCGCGCAGATCA